>Ga0224722_1000035_pt1 | contig 72304 bp, 67 predicted proteins | sample Balambano_FR1_Me_FD_161646 | JGI IMG/M metagenome (GOLD analysis project Ga0224722, IMG submission 161646) | Freshwater sediment microbial communities from Lake Towuti, South Sulawesi, Indonesia - Balambano_FR1_MetaG | ecosystem: Environmental > Aquatic > Freshwater > Lake > Sediment | place...
CTCATCATCAGCGACAAGAAGACCGGCCCACAACGCGCCGTGATCCCGGCGCTGCTCGCGGTCGGCGCGGTGCACCATCACCTCATGCGCCGCGGGCTGCGCGCCAAGTGCAGCCTGGTGGTCGAGAGCGGTGAGGCGCGCGAGACGCACCACTTCGCCGTGTTGCTCGGTTACGGCGCGAGCGCGATCAACCCGTATCTGGCGCTGGATACGGCGCGCGAAGCCGTGCAGCGCGGGCGGGTGCGCGACAAGTCGCTGAGCGAGGCCGATGTGGTCAAGCGCTACATCAAGGCGGCCGAGAAGGGCATCCTGAAGGTGATGTCGAAGATGGGCATCGCCTGCGTGGACGCCTACACCGGCGCGCAAATCTTCGAGGCCGTCGGCCTGGCGCACGACGTGATCGAAGACTGCTTCGAGGGCACACCCTCACGCATCGGCGGCATCAGCTATGCTGAGCTGGAGCAGGTGGTGTGCGCGTGGCACAGCGCGGCATTTGCGATTGCCGATTTGCGATTGCCGATTGAGCCGGGAGATGCGCAATCGGCAATCGGCAATCGGCAATCGGCAATCAAACTGGATCATCCCGGCTTCTACAAGGAGCGCGCTGGCGGCGAGGCGCATGGCTATTCGCAGAAAGCAGTGCATGCCTTGCAGAAGGCGGTTCGGATCGAGGGCATCCTCGACTACACCGGCGAGGCGGAAGTGGTCACCGGCGGCATCGCCCGCACCAAGGTCAAAACCTTCTCGGTCAACGGCCACTTTACCGAAGGTTTCAAGCTGTATAAAGACTTTGCCACCTTGTTCAAGGCCGAGGATCAACCCATCGAGCCGCGCGACTTGATGGACGTGCGCAGTGACCGCCAGCCAATCCCGCTGGATGAGGTCGAATCCATCCACAGCATCCTGGCGCGCTTCAGCACGGCGGCCATGTCGCTCGGCGCGCTCTCGCCCGAAGCGCACGAGACGCTGGCCATCGCCATGACCCGCCTGGGCGGGCTGAGCAACAGCGGCGAAGGCGGCGAGGAGAACCGCCGCTTCATGGAAGAGGGCAACAGCGGCATCAAGCAGGTTGCCTCGGGTCGCTTCGGCGTGACGCCGGCCTATTTGATGAGCGCCAGCGAGTTGCAGATCAAGATGGCCCAGGGCAGTAAGCCCGGCGAGGGCGGCCAAATCCCCGGCCACAAGGTCACCGACCTGATCGCGCGCGTGCGCCACACTGTGCCGGGCGTGGCCCTGATCTCGCCGCCGCCGCACCACGACATCTACTCGATTGAAGACCTGGCGCAGTTGATCTATGACCTGAAGCAGATCAACCCCGAGGCGAAAGTGAGCGTGAAGCTGGTGGCGCAGGCGGGTGTGGGCACGATTGCCGCCGGCGTGGCCAAGGCCATGGCCGACGTGGTGCTGATTAGCGGCCACAGCGGCGGCACCGGCGCATCGCCGCTCAGCTCCATCAAGAACGCCGGTTTGCCTTGGGAACTGGGCCTGGCCGAGACGCAGCAGACGCTCTTGGCCAACGGGTTGCGCAGCCGCATCCGCGTGCGTGCCGATGGCGGCCTGCGCACTGGACGCGACGTGATCATCGCGGCGCTGTTGGGCGCGGATGAGTATTCGTTTGGCACGGCCACTCTGATTGCCGAGGGCTGCATCATGGCGCGTGTGTGCCACCTCAACACCTGCCCGGCCGGCGTGGCCACGCAGAAGCCGGAGCTGCGCGCCAAGTTCGAGGGCAAGCCCGAGCACGTGATGGCGTATCTGCTGTATGTCGCGCAGGACATCCGCGAACATCTGGCGCACATGGGCTATCACTCGCTGGATGAGGTGACCGGCCGCAGCGACCTGATCGCGAAGCGCTGCTTCAATCACAACCCGCAGTTGGAGCACAAGGATGCCCTGCTCACGCTGGCCAACCTCAAGCCGACGATGTATACGGATCGCCCGCTGCGCCATGCCGAACCGGCGCCGCAATACCCGCGCAACGCGCTGAACGAGATGATCGTGCAGGACGCGCGCACGGCGATTGACGAGCAGTGGCCGATCAAGCTGCACTACACGATCAGGAATCAGGATCGCAGCATCGGCGCGCGGCTGAGCGGCGAGGTGACGAAGAAGTATTACGACGGCGGGCTGCCGGCCGGCACGATCGAGATCAGCTTCCGCGGCTACGCCGGGCAGAGCTTCGGCGCGTTTACCACCAACGGCATGCGCCTGCACCTCGTCGGCGCGGCCAACGACTACGTGGGCAAGGGCATGCGTGGCGGTGAAATCTCAATCCGCCCTTTCCCCGAGGTCACCTACAACTGGAGCGACAACCACATCCTGGGTAACACGGCGTTATATGGCGCGACGGGCGGCGCGCTGTTCGCGGCCGGCCGCGCGGGTGAGCGCTTCGCCGTGCGCAACAGCGGCGCGTGCGGTGTGGTCGAGGGCGTGGGCGAGCATGCCTGCGAGTACATGACCGGCGGCGTGGTGGTGGTGCTGGGCGCGACCGGGCGCAACTTCGCCGCAGGCATGACCGGCGGCATGGCCTTCGTGTATGACCCCGATGGCACGTTCGTTAATCGTTGCAACACCGAGCTGGTGGATGTGGATCGCCTGACCCACCCCGGCATGCAGAAGCTGGTGAAGAGCCTGCTGCGCCGGCACTATGAGCTGACCAACAGCCCGCGCGCGCGCGAGTTGCTGACGCGCTGGGAAGAGGCCGCCCCGTCGTTCCGGCGGGTGCTGCCCAAGGACCGCGCCGCCGAAATCGAGTCCATGAACGAGTTCAGCGACTTCCAGCAGACATGAGACTGAGCAGGCGCGCTGCCGGCTAGCGCACGTAGATCGGGTTGCTGTAGATCCACCCGCGCAGCGCCAGCCGGAAGATGCGCTTGACCTCAACCCGATACACGCCTGGCTCGATGCTGGTGTAGCTCAATGATTTGCCAAAGCGCGAGGCCACCACTTTGCCATTGCGCAACAGGCTGATGAAGCCGGCGCTGGGGCAACTGACCTCGAACTGCGTCGCACCAGTGCGGCGGAAGTCCTCGCCCATGACTGCCTGGGCCGCACCGCAGCGCGCAGTGAAGGCAAAGCCGCGCGTGCTGGCGGCGCGGTCGTAGCCGACGAAGCAGCGCCCGGCGCGTAGCGCGTCGTAGATCATGTTGCGATCGCGCTCAAGGTTTTGCGTCAGTGGCCGGTCAATCAATAGGTGCGTGTTGACGCAGCGAAACAGATAGTCATACGGCAGCACGGCGCGGGTGATTGGGCCGAGGTGAAACAGCGTGCCATGCGCGTCGGCGTTGCCGATGGCGACTACACGCTTGCCATCGGCCAGTAACTCATCCCACTTGCGCAAAGTCTGCCCAAACGGGCCGAACATGGCCCACGACGGGAAGAAGGCGTAGAACGCCGCGATGGGCCAACTCCACAACCGCGACTTAAATTCGGTCATCGCGTTCCAAATCTCGATGCCGGTTGCGCCGCGCACATCCCAATCCACCCACGGGATGGCGATGAAGTCGGCGCTGATGGGGCTGGCGCGCTCGAAAGGGTGGGCGAAGAACGCCAGTCCGCCGCGATTCGTCACCTCATTCACCAGCGTTTGCGGCTGCGCGGCAAAAACTGACATTTCGCCGCACGCGTTGTAGATCAGGCAGTGATTGACCTGCGGTCGGCGGCGCGCGTCGTGCACTTCCTCGCCCGCCAGCACCAGCACCCCGTCGTAGTAACCCTCGACGCCGTTCACAACCACGTTGTGATCGGTGACGACGACGGCGTCAATGCCCGCCTTTGCAGCCGCTTGGCCAATCTCCGCATGAAACTTTTCGCCATCGGAATACGGCGTGTGCATGTGCAGATTGGCGACGATCTCAAACATTGGCGCGCGATTGTATAATTCGTGCAGTTGCGGGCGTAGTTCAGTGGTAGAGCGTTTGCTTCCCAAGCAAAAAGTCACGGGTTCGAATCCCGTCGCCCGCTAGAAAAACCCCCGGCGTCTTGAAGACGCCGGGGGTTTTGACATATATCTCCTATTCGTTCAACGGTTACTGCATCTACTGCATATCCGGTGGCAAGATCACCACGTCAATCACGTGGATGATGCCATTCCTGGTGACGATATCCGCTACCGTCACCGTGGCATTGTTAATCATTACCTTGTCACCGTCCACCTTGATCGTCACATCCTGACCCTCGACCGTCTTGGCTGCAGTCAGCTTGGCCACATCAGCCGCCGTCACCCGGCCCGGAACAACGTGATATGTCAGCACCTTGATCAGCGATTCCCTGTTCTCCGGCTTCAGCAGGTTCTCCAGCGTGGCCTTGTCGAGCTTGGCAAACGCTTCGTCGCTGGGCGCGAAGACGGTGAAGGGGCCGTCGCCTTTGAGCGTCTCGACCAAACCAGCAGCGGTCAGCGCCGTGGCCAGGGTGGTGAAATTGCCCGCAGCGATCGCCGTGTCCACGATGTCGGTCTCGGCCGCAGCCGTTGTGGTCGCGGTTGATGTCGTCGCCATCGAAGGCGGCATGATGACGCTGTCAATCACATGGATGACGCCGTTCGCCACCACGATGTTGGGCGTGATTACTGTCGCGCCGTTGATCGTGAGCGCGTCGCCGTCCTTGGCAATGGTGATGTCCTCACCTTGCACCGTCGTGGCACTGGTGAGCTTCTCTGCATCGGCGGCCAATACCTTGCCCGGCACGACATGATAGGTCAGGATGGCCGTCAGTTGGTCCTTGTTTTCGGGCTTGAGGAGATCCTCCAGCGTAGCCGCATCCAGCTTGGCAAAGGCGGCGTCGTTGGGCGCGAACACCGTGAACGGCCCTTCACCCTTGAGCGTCTCCACGAGGCCGGCGGCGGTCAGCGCGGCAGCCAGCGTATTGAAGTCACCCGCGGCCACGGCCGTGTCCACAATGTCTGTTGTCGCAGCTTCGGGCGCAGGCGCGGCAGCCATCGAAGGCGGCATGATGACCGTGTCAATCACATGGATGACGCCGTTCGACGCCATGACATCGGGCGTGACGACAGTGGCGTCGTTGATCATGACCTTGTCGCCGTCCACCTTGATTGCCACATCTTCACCTTGAACGGTCGTGGCGCTGGTCAGGCCAGCCACATCCGCGGCGGTAACGCGGCCCGGCACGACGTGATAGGCCAGAATGGCAGTGAGCTGATCTTTGTTCTCCGGCTTGAGCAGATTCTCGAGCGTGGCCGCGTCAATCTTGGCAAACGCCTCGTCGGTGGGTGCGAACACCGTGAATGGGCCTTCGCCCTTGAGCGTCTCCACCAGACCAGCGGCGGTCAGCGCGGCAGCCAGCGTGTTGAACGAACCGGCGCCGATGGCCGTATCAACAATGTCTTTCTCCTCCATCGCCGGCGCTTCAGTCGGCGCAGCCGTGGGTTCGGCCGTTGGTGCAGGGGCTTCCGTGGGCGCGGGTGCGGCGGTCGGCGCAACGGGCGGCGGCGCGGCGCAGGCCGCAAGGATCAGGGCGCTTGCCAGCGCCATTAGGGCAATCTTCCGATTCAACATCTCATCCTCCAAATCTTGTTTGTTCGACGTCTCTCTGGTCGCAAAATCAGCGGCGCTTCATGCGCAACTGGCGAGCCGGACTATGCATAAGCCTTGTGAAGGCCTTGTGAAGCTCAACTGAGCAACGTCTGAAGATGGTTGAAGGAGAGATTAAGGCACGGATGAATGGCCCGTGAGAGCACAACAGCGCCGCCAAGCGCGGCAGTATCTCAACGCGCACCGATGTCGCGGCGATAGTGCATGCCATCGAACAAAATGGCGGCAACACCGGCATAGGCTCGCGCCACTGCATCTGGCAGTGTCTCCCCGCGCGCCGTCACACCCAGCACTCGCCCGCCGGCGGTGACGGGTTGATCGCCGTGATGTCTCACGCCGGCGGGGAACACCGTCACGTCCGCAGGCAAATGGCCCAACCCGTGGATGGGCAAGCCCGCGGCATACGGGCCAGGATAACCACCGGAAGCCAGTACCACGCACGCACAAGCGCCGTCATTCCATTCGAGGCGGGTGCGGTGCAACTGACCGTCAATACACGCGTCCGCAATCTCGGCCAGGTCGGTTTTGAGCATCGGCAGCACCACCTGCGTCTCGGGGTCGCCAAAGCGGCAGTTGAACTCCAACACCTTCGGGCCATCACTGGTCAGCATCAACCCGGCATATAGCACGCCCTTGTATGGATGTCCTTCGCGCGCCATACCATCTATTGTTGGCTTCAGAATACGAGATACGCCATGCGCAATATCGCCCTGCGTCATCAGTGGCGATGGGCAAAACGCACCCATGCCGCCGGTGTTTGGCCCTTTGTCGCCGTCGAAGACGCGCTTGTGATCTTGCGCGGGCAGCATCGGCACAACCGTCTCGCCGTCACAGAACGCCATCAACGACACTTCAGGCCCGCTCAGCCGCTCCTCGATCACGACTTGGCTGCCCGCCTCGCCAAACTCATGCTCAACCATGATGCGCGCCAGCGCGACATCGGCCTCGCCGAGGTCATCGCACACCATCACGCCTTTGCCCGCCGCCAAGCCACTGGCCTTGATCACGCAGCCGGGGTCGCCAAACGGCAGACGATGGACAAACTTGATCGCTGCGCTGTAGTCGTCAAAGGTTTCGTGCCGGGCGGTGGGGATAGCGTGCCGGCGCATAAAGTCTTTGGCAAAGGCCTTCGACCATTCCAGTTGCGCTGCCGCCTTCGTCGGGCCAAACATGCGTACGTCTTGCGCGCTCAACCGATCCACGATGCCATCGGCCAGCGGCGCTTCGGGGCCGACTAAAACGATTTGCGATTGCCGATTTTCGATTTTGGATTGGGCGTCGAGCATCACGACACGATGCCCATCGTGTTCGAGCTTCCACTTGAGTGCGTGTTCGCGCCCGCCGTTGCCTATGATCGTGATGTTCATGTTTCCAATACGACAAATCTAGGGGCGTCATTCCGAAACGCGAAGCGGTTGAGGAATCCCTGTCGCGCAGATCAAACCGAGCACGGCTTTGTCACGCCGAGCCATGCACACTACAAGTGACGCTTCAGGGATTCTTCGGTCTACCGCCTGCTCAGAAACATGCCCTTCGGCTGTAGGGGTCGCTCTACCCCATGCGGGGCACGAGTCCGTAGCGACCCTGGTAACCCGACGACGGCGCGCTACGGTAGCCCATTCGGGCCATCCAGAGCGCGCCCTACCGTTTCTGCCGCTTCGTTTGGCCTGCGGCCATCTTGAACTCAGAATGACGGTCGAAGAATCACCCAAACACACCCTCGAACACTTGCTTGTCGGTCACGGCTTCGATGGGCAGCGGGTATTTGCCGGTGAAGCACGCGTTGCAATAGCCGCCAGCGCGGCCAATGGCGCGCATCATCCCCTCGACGCTGAGAAACGCGAGTGACTCGACATCGAAGTGCTGGCGCATCTGCTCGATCGTCATGCGGTGGCCGATCAATTCGTCGTGCGTCGCCATATCCACACCCATGTAACACGGGTGCGCAATGGGCGGGCAGGTGATGCGCAAGTGAATCTCCTTTGCGCCGGCATCGCGCACCAGCTTGACCAGCGGCCCACTGGTGTTGCCGCGCACGATGCTGTCGTCAATCAGCACTACCCGCTTGCCTTCAATGTTCTCGGCCAGCACGTTGAACTTGAGCTTGACGCCGCTCTTGCGCAGGCGGTCGCTAGGCTGGATGAAGGTACGCCCGATGTAGCGATTCTTGATCAGCACCTCGCTGATGGGCAGGCCAGTCTCGCGCGCATAGCCCATCGCGGCCGGTGTGGCGCTGTCGGGCACGCCGCACACCACGTCGGCATCCACGTGGCTCTCGCGCGCTAATTGCACGCCCAACTGCTGGCGCACATGGTGAATGACATGGCCATCCCACACGCTATCGGGCCGGGCAAAGTAAATGTGCTCGAACGTGCACAGCGCGCCGCGTTCCGGCGCGACGGCCTGTGCCCGATGAAAGCCGTGCACGTCCAGCCGCACCACTTCGCCCTGATAGACCTCACCCTCGTGCGTCGCGCTGATGGTGCTGAGCGCACACGATTCGCTGGCAACCGCCAGCCCGCGATTGGGCAAGCGGCCCCACACCAACGGCCGGAAGCCCCACGGATCGCGCGCGGCGTACACGGCATGGTTGGTAACGACGACGAGCGAATACGCGCCATACCACTGCTTCATGCACGCGGCGATGCGCTGCTCCATCGTCTCGCCCGGCGCGCCGGCCAGCATCAGCGTCATCACCTCGCTGTCGCTGCTCGATGTCAGGCCGATGCCACGTTGTAACAGATCACGGCGCAACTGCGGCGCGTTGATCAAATTGCCGTTGTGCGCCACACCCAGCGGGCCATGCATGGTCTCGATGAGATACGGTTGGGCGTTGCGCAAATACGCTCCGCCAGTGGTGCTGTAACGGGTGTGGCCTATGGCGAACTCGCCCTTGAGCGGCGCGAGGTTTTCTTCGGTGAACACATTGCTGACCAGTCCCATGGCCTTGTGAATGTGGGCCATGCGGCCATCCGACGAGACGATGCCGGCGCTCTCCTGGCCGCGATGTTGCAAGGCGTGCAGGGCGAAGAAGGCTGTGCGAGCCGCTTGCTCACCCGGCATGTAAACGCCGAACACGCCGCATTCGTGCTGGGGTTTATCGGTAACATTAGTCGCTAGTAAAGTCAACTATCGCACCTCTAATTTTGTTGAGACACTTGTGTGGATTTGATCACAAATCGTGTTCCCAAAAACGAATCACTCTCCATCCTTCTCGCTTTAAACGTCTAGTTACGGCAACGTCCCGCACCCTATTTCGAGTGATCTTCTGTTCCCAAAAGCTGCGATTAGAAGCAGGAATGTTGCGACACTTTGAGCAACCATGCCAAAAGCAGCCATCAACGAACACAGTAACTTTCAGTTGATCGAATACGAAATCAGGACGACCATAGATATCTTTCGCATCGATCCGCCAGCCATGTATACCTGACGCAACGAGCATCGCTCGTAAGCGTCGTTCTGTAGAGCGGTTGTCGCTGCCACGATTCGCCGACATGATTGTCGAGCGCTTCTTTGGCGAAAATACATCCATCACTCAAAAGTTGCTATGTGTTGTCGGATTGGGATGGCTTGTTTTTGAACAAGCAATGGCGGTAGCGCCTCACCGATCATTGAGCAGATCGCTTCCCGTCCCGTCTCAATTGGGAATTTATAAGAGCGAGGGAAAGTTTGCAGAATTGCTGCTTCAAACGGAGATATCTCTCGATCTTGCTCGGGATGCAGAAAACGTCCTTTTGATGGATTGCAACAAAACCGAGTAATGGTTGGAGAAACTTTATCCCAAGCCATCCGGCCATACACATCATGAAATCCCCGAAGCTTTTTGTGGCAGTCGAGTTGGCCTTCTTCGCCCCAAGCAGACCTGCTGCCTCCGTCCTTAGGAATCAATTTGATTCGACTAGCTACGTCTTCACTTCGAGTTGCTAGCAACCTGTGGAGTTTGGAGCGACTCTGCGCTGGCGCAGCAAGCTTTCCAATTGCCTGCCGAACCGTTCGATGGTGTGATCGCCCTTTTGCAATTTCTAGTTCTCCAAGCCGCGAGCCAACAAGAATCATCCGTTTACGGCGCTGTGGCACACCAAAGTCAGCGGCATTAACAACAACATATTTGCAAGAGTAGCCAGCCACGTCAAGTTGAGCTAGTGCCTGATTAAAACGCACATCGTTTACAAGCCCTGGAACGTTTTCTAGCATTACGGTTTTGGGCAGTAAGCCTTTCACCAAACGTATAAATTCAAAGATTAGGTCATTTCGCGAATCATCAACAGGCTGTGTTTTATTCTTCGTGCGCATACGCGAGAAGCCTTGGCATGGAGGGCATCCGGCCATCAAGTCAAGCTCTCCGACTGTGATATTGAGAGCAGCTAAGACGGTTTCAACAGAAAGCGCACGAACATCTTGACCAAAGAGGAATACTTCAGGGTGATTTAAGGAGTATGCAAGTCGTGCATGCTCATTAATCTCGACACCTGCAACAACGTCGAAACCCGCTCTTTTCAGGCCGATTGTCATGCCGCCACACCCGCTGAAGACATCGACCGCTTGAGGTACGTTGCTCATTTCAACATTTCCTCCAAGCGTGTTTTCTCATTGTTAGGATAATCAGGTATCCCTAGCTGAAACAGCGATGCTTTCATGCCATTCAGAATTCCGCTGAGAAACGGTTCGGAGATGCGGCAGACTCTTACGAGCTTCAAGTTATTGGACGTTTCTATGTGAGAATAAGTCAGTGGCTTCTGCACTTGTTGATTGTTCTTGCCTACATCTTCTAATTCTTGATTTCGTAACACTGCATGCTCAATCTCATGCACAAAGAGTGCGTAATCACTACTTTCAATAGTTGAAACAGGGATTGATGGAAGAATCATGGGTTCTCTCGCGGTTATCGAGTTCCCAATCTGGCGCATGTCCTTGTTTCCATATTGCTTAGCCTTCTTTATCCCTTCATCGCTTTTCCATGGGTGCAGCTTTATAAGTGTGAGGGTACCACGAGTCTTCTTCCAAAACTTCTCTAGATCACATTGTGGTGTAAGAATAACAATGTAACCCCCAACTTCGGCGTTATCAAACTGCGCCGCGATATCACCAGTTCGCACAAGATCATCTTTTGGGTGCGAGTAGAGTCTAAATGCATAGAAATCACGCACCACTTTTGCAATATCGCTGGATGAATAGGAAGTGTTCGCCGATGTTTGCTCTACGAGGGACTGAATTCGGTTGAACAAGCCGTTGTCTCTCACATGCTCACGAACTTGGGCGGTTATCAAGTCCACAATTCCACGAGTAGCATGCGAAACCTCCGATGAAGCCACATTATTCTTGGTTAAGTAATCCTCAATAACAGAGGCAATTCTCGGCTCCGTTTCTAGTGCCTCAGAAATCTTGATCGAGAGAAGATCGACAAATTGATCTGTTGGTAGTCCGCGTTCTTTTGCCAGAAGTTCCGTCACCAACACATCAGATGGCAAGCTGTCAATTTTGACAAGAACACTTTCTATGGCATCTCGCGCTGAACGACGAATTAAAGTAGCTGTTTGAGTAGAGAAGCTGTGTGTAAGAATGCTTTCGAGTGCCTGAGCCAGATCAGTAGCATTGCAATCGCCTTTGCTCTTAGGTTCACGCAATCGCCCAGAAGGTGTCTTTAAGAAGGGTTTTTGTAGTTTTGTTTTTGCTAAACTGGCGTCAGCAGCCGTATAGACCTGAACCACTGAGAAGCAACGCGATAGGATAGCGTCAAGTAACGATTCAACACTTTCCTCTGACAACGCAAACGAAGTGTATTCCAAATCAAACACGATCACATCAGGTGATTCGCCGGTACGCTCCAAGTAACGCAAGGCATGATCGGGATGCCTGAAGGCAAGCAGCGAACAGCCGCAAGTAACTAGCTCCTCACACAGATGTTTCAATTCAACGTCGTTCCAATCATCTTTGACTTCACGTATCAGAGCCCACAGTAGCCCGTGATCAAACGGCCGGTTACCGCTTAGAAGCTGATCACGATACGGATAGTCCTTGTTCACGGCGTTAACTGGAATGCTATCGTCGATGACCCAAACGGAGTAGGCAGCGAGGTTAGTTCCCATCTTCTAATTTTGGAAAAATTAACGTGAATTGAGCACCTTTGTATCCATCAACTTGCTCTGTTGGTCTCGCCTCACGTATATCGCCACCTTTGAGTTGTCTCATGTAATAGCGGCAAATGTAAAGGCCTAAACCCGACGGTGTAGGTTTCAGACTAAAAAACGGCTTAAACAGATGCTCTCGCATATTTTCGGCAATTCCGGGTCCAGAATCCGCGACAAGAACGCGCTGGCTCTCGGAATAGACAAAAACGCCGATTCGTCTATCTGTTGTCTGTGTTTGTTTGATCCAAAATGTGGCATTGTCAAACAGATTGGCAAATACTTGTGAACATGCGGCAAACGAACCATACACGTCAAAGTCATCTGATCTTGGTGGGGCTTCAAACTCTATTGCATCGGTATCCCAGCTCCGTTGAAACGCGCCGCCAGCGGCAATAACGGCATCGCGCACTGAAAAGAGACGCTTCTGTTCGAGGCGTGTTACGCGCAATGGCGCAATACGCCTTAACTCGTTCAGAAGTCCCTGAGCCACCTTGCTTAGATCAAGTGCTCGCTCATGAATATCCGTTCCTGACTTCGTAAGTCTGACTATTCGATTTAAACCTTGATATAAGCCTCGGGTAATTTTCTCGATTTCGTGAAGAGCTACACCAACAGATATTGCGAAGCCCGCCATTTCATATAGAGCATCAAGCTGTTCCTGCAACCTGTCTACCTCCGCACGAAGAGTGTTGGAAGCGTGCTTTAAATCACGAAGAATGCCTATCGGCATTTCTGGCTCAACAGATTTCTCCAGTTTGAAGACTTGAAGAATTTCTGCCGAGTCCTTGCTGAAGTCATAATTTTTGGAAAGCGATTCCAAAATATCTTCGGTCATGCGCACTTGCTTATTTAATGTTGCTCGTGAAATTGATGGTCCTAACCTGATTCGATCTTCCTTATCCCGAACGCTTTGCACAAAACGGTTTAATTCCAGAATTGCGGCGCGAACAAGCTCGGCAAGATCCCGGTAAGGTGTCGTTTTGATAAATCCTTCTCTATTGGTCTTATCAACCAGTCGAGGGTTCTCCTCCTGTGTAATCTCAACGCTCCCATACAGATTGTAGTAAGAAATGTTGCTCCCCTTTTTGATTATGCTGCGTTCAATGTTTAACCAGTCACCACTAGTACCTTCTTGAGCAGGCAGAATTGAAAGGCCATCACGAAAGACGCCAACACCCCCAAACTCATCCAAATAATCGGTGAAAGCTTTTGTTTCTGCGCCAGAAATCCACGCTGCCCGACGAATCCAACACTTGATGTCCAAAAAGAAGGCTCCGCATTCCGGCTGCCTTAGCACGGTATTTCTCTGTGCTTCCTTCTTGTCCAGCCTCCAGTAAGGTGATGTTCGTAGGTCTAAGGTGTATTTTTGGCTTTCGTCAGACATTGGCAATTCGAGTGAAGGTGGCGGGGAAAAACTGATCTCAATATCAGCTTGGCCGTCATTACTGACTAATGCGAAGCAACGGAAGGGTGCCGGGACCACTTCTGTTAGGATATCGAATTCTTCGCCAAGCTGAGGGCAGATAAATTCTGGATCGAAACTGTCCGGCGCTTTATATGGAGACCGAAGCAGGGTAATCGCGAAGCCTACATCTCTTAATGTGTCGCGAGTCCATTCAAAGCCTTCTCGTCCCCCAAAAATTCGTAGCCTAGTGCCCGAATCGGTAGGACCATATTCCAGTTCCGGTTTTTGTCGGATTAAATCAAGTTTGATACTAGACAAATCTACGGGGACTGAGCCTACTTCATCAAATTGTGCCCAATCAATAGATAACTTCCATTCGTACGGATCGGTCTTGGTTTTTGTTTGTAATGTCAAGTAGCGTCCCAGCCTGTGAGTTGCAAAACGCCCGACTCCCTTTTCACCCAACACGAGTCGTCCGCTATTTGCCTGTTTGAGCGTATTGAGCAACTGCTCATAGGTTGCTCTGGTACCTCTTCGATCTGCTTCCTTGCGTTCCTCAGCAAGCTTTTGCTTCACAGACGTCTTCAGCGTTGTCGCGGGTCGCAACCAGCCGTGAACTAAGGTATTGCGATCCATGCCGCATCCGTTATCCAAGATGGTAATCACCGGGCCTTGAAGTTGTCCTACTTCTTCATCGGACCATTGAAAAGATATATCCCCATCTTCTGAATTGCCAGATAAGTTCGGGACATTTTCAATCCAGACCTTACATGTCGTTGCCCCAGCATCATAGGCATTCTTAATTAGCTCTAGGATTCCGACCTTTTCCGAGGCTATAAGTTGTTCGCCTAAAACTCGGATGAGATGTGTATCGGCAACGAATCCAACTTTTTCTTTTACAACGTCTTGAAGAGTTAAAGTAGAGAATTCACCCTTCTCATCGCGTTGCATGTCGATCAGACGCGCCATGAACTTAGTAGGGGCGTTTAGCCGCTCAGTATGATCAACATACTCTGCACGACCGCAGTATGTAAAAGCTCCCCGATCTTCGCGCCGATAAAATACGACCAACTCCCACTTTTTGTCCTGGTGTTGCGTTAGCGCCGCGTCAGAGCGTTTTGAGGACTGACCGCTAAACTTTAGCGTTGCTCCTTGAATATCATCTTCATAGTCGTGTTTATCGCTGCTTTGAGTGATGAAAAGCCAAATGGATGAATGGCCCTTTGGCTTGAAAATCCCAGTTTTTAAGGTTTCATCAGTAATATCAAACCTGCGCTTTAACTCAGCTCGAGTGTAAGCGCGACCCAACTCCAAGTAATCGGATGTTTTCATTTTTCTGGGTATGGTTATAAACCGAAACGGATTACTTTGCCGCTGCCCGCCCTAGCCGGTCGGCAATCGCCTCGCCCAAGCCTTCACGCGGCACATCGGTCATCAGGATCACGTCTACGCCCGCGCTGTCGAGCGCGCGCAGGCCGGCGTATAGGTTGCGGGCGATGTCGGTCATCGTATCACCCAGCACAAACTGCGGGTGAATGTGACTGCACATTTCGCGCTGGCTTTCGCGCAGCAAGGCACCCATCTTCAATTTGCGATTTGCGATTGCCGATTGCCGATTGAGCAGATCATCGAGGTCGCGGCAAATGATCAAGGTCGCCCTCGGCGCGTAGTGTTTGTCCAGCAAGCCAGGTGAAGGCATGGCCTGTTGGTTGTTGGTTATTGGTTGGCCTTGATCAACCAATAACGAATGACCAATCACTCCCGCCAACGCCTCGCGCGTCACCCCGCCCGGCCGCAGGATACGTGGTGAATTGTTCGATAAATCGAGCACCGTGCTCTCGACGCCGATGCGCGTCGGCCCGCCATCGAGCACCAGGTCAATGCGACCATCCAGGTCGTCCAGCACATGCTGCGCCGTGGTGGGGCTGACGTGACCGAAGTGGTTGGCGCTCGGCGCGGCGATGGGCACACCGCTGCTGCGAATGAGTGCCTGCGCCACAGGATGATCGGGCATGCGCACCGCCACCGTATTCAGGCCAGCGCTGACATTCGGCGGCACGCGCGGGCTGCGCGGCAACACGAGCGTGAGCGGGCCGGGCCAGAACGCGCGGGCGAGCTTGTCGAGATGTCCTCTCTGTTGCTGTGTGAGGCGTCGCTCGTCTGCAACTTGCCGCACCCCTCCAATGTCCGCAACGTGCACGATCAGCGGATCGTTGAGCGCGCGCTGTTTGGCCTCGTAGATGCGCGCCACGGCGCGCGGGTCGAGCGCGTTTGCACCCAAGCCATAGACCGTTTCTGTAGGAAATGCGACCAGTCCACCGGAACAGATGACAGTTGCTGCCTCGTGGATGGCTGGATCGGAGGTCGGAGATTGGAGATTGGAGATTGAAAAGCGGCGTGTGTGCATCAGGCAATATCCAACTACCAGGTATCACTTACTTTCAGGAGCCTGTCATTCACAGGATACGCGCCGGGCACGAACTTTTCACCCGCAATCATTTCGTATGCCGCGAGGTAACGCTCGCTGGCCTGGGTGATCAGTTCATCACTCATCGGCGGCGGCTCGCCTTCGCCTTTGTAGCCGCGCTCGGCATACCACAGGCGGATGAATTCTTTGTCGAAGTTGACGGGTTCCAGCCCCACCCCCTGCCCCGCCCCTAAAGAGGAGGGGTGTTGATTGAGCCAGAAGCGCGAGGAATCGGGCGTATGAATCTCGTCAATCAGCATCAGTTGTCCATCCAGATCGCCAAACTCGTACTTGGTGTCCACCAGAGTCAAGCCGCCGCGCGCGCATATCTCGCTGCCGCGTTGGAAGAGCGCCAAAGCTGCGCGCTCAATCTCGGCATAGGTGTTTTCTGGCACAAGTTTGCGGGCGATGATCTGGTCGCGGGTGATGCGCTCGTCGTGCGCGCCGTGCTCGGCCTTCGTCGTCGGCGTGATGATTGGCGTGGGCAGCTTGTCGTTCTTCTTCAATCCCTCGGGCAAGCGCAGGCCATACATGTCGCGTTCGCCCAGGGCATACAGCGTCCAGATAGACGTGCTGGTGACGCCGGTGATGTAGCCGCGCACGACGATCTCGACCGGCCACGGCTTGCAGGCGCGCACGATGCTGACGTTGGGGTCGGGCACGCGCAGGAGGTGATTGGGCACGATGTCACGGGTGCGGCTGAACCAGAACGCCGCCAACTCGTTCAACACCTGGCCTTTGTAGGGAATCGCGCCGAGGATGCGGTCGAAGGCAGAGATGCGGTCGGTGACGATAAGCGCGCGTCGATGACCCCCAACCCCTAAAGGGGAGTCAGAGCGTCGCTCACGGAGAGTCTGGCTCCCCTTCAGGGGTTGGGGGTTCAACTCATACCAATCGCGCACTTTGCCGCTGTGGCGTGGGCCGAGTTGGGGCAAATCACTCTGGACGAATGGGGCGGGCAAGTTTATTGGCGCAGGTGTCATGCCGTTGCTCAAGATGAACCCGATGATTCTAAAATGCGTTTAGCCGAAAAGCGCCGCAAACGTGACGATTGTTCGACGAATGCGCAACTACGGGCGGGATCTTCTCAGCAATCCCTCAGGTATAATCGCCGAATCTTAGCCGAAGGAAACACACCGGAAGTATGGAGAACCAAGGGACCCCCAATAAGGCCACAAACCCGAAACAGGGGGATGACGATTTTTCGCAGATGCTTGACCAATTTCAGGCCACGGTCGGCAGCTTCGAAAAAGATCAACTCGTGTCGGGCAAAATCATTTCGATGACCGACCGCGAGATATTGATCGAACTGGGCGCAAAGTCCGAGGGCATCGTATATGGCAAAGACATTGAAGCTCTCCCCAAGGACGTGCGCAGCGCCCTCAAGGTCGGCGATGAAGTGTATGGCTACGTCGTAACGCCCGAAGATCAGAACGGCAATGTCGTGCTCTCGATGAGCAAGGCCATTTCCGAGCGCGACTGGCGAACCGCTGAAGAATTGTTTGAGAAGCAGGAAGCGATTGAAGCCATGATCGCCGGCTTCAACAAGGGTGGCGTGATCATCAAGGTCGGCCGGCTGCGCGGCTTCGTGCCGGCATCGCAGTTGTCGCTCACCCATCAGCGCATGATGGGCGATGAGAGCCAGCCACCGGAGCAACGCTTTCAGAAGCTGGTCGGGCAGAAGGCGCTCATCAAAGTCATCGAGATTGACCGCGAGCGCAACCGCCTGATCCTGAGCGAACGCGCGGCCAGCAAGGAAGCCCGCGCCGCGCAGAAAGACAAGCTGATGAGCAGCATCGAAGTCGGGCAGCAGCTTGAAGGCATCGTCAGCAGCGTCAAGGAATTTGGCGTGTTTGTAGACCTCGGCGGCGCGGATGGCATGATCCACCTGACCGAGCTTTCGCACACCCGCGTCAAGCACCCCAGCGATGTAGTGAAGGAAGGCGACAAGGTCAAGGTCAAGGTCATCAATGTCGAAAAAGAGACCGGTCGCATTGGCCTGAGCCTCAAGGCGTTGGCACCCGATCCATGGTCGCAAGTGGCCAAGAAATACAAGCCCGGCCAATTGCTGGAGGCCGAAGTCATCAAGGTGCACCCCAAGCACGGCGTGTTTGCGCGGTTGAAGGACGATGAAGCCATCGAGGGCCTGATCCCACTCAGCGAGTTGAGCGATAAGCAGATAAACAACCCACGCGAAGTAGTGAAGGAAGGCCAGATGTTGACGCTGCGCGTGCTGCGCGTGGAACCCGAAGCCCGGCGCATCGCGCTGAGTCTGCGGCGGGTCAATCGGCCTGAATACGCCGACGCGGACTGGCAAGCCGAAATGGCCGAGTCGGACGCGGACAGTCCAGACGACGAATCGTCATCCGACATGCAGTGATTCACCGCAGGGGCGCAACATGTTTGCGCCCCTGCGCTTTTTTCGCGCCTACATTTGTATTGCAGCATGCTAAGGTCGCTCTAATGGCGTAGGCTAAGATTCCAAAGAACAAGAGAGGTGAACTTGTGGCAGGCAAAATAGATCGCTTTAATCAACGTGCCCGGCGCGTCTTGCAACTTGCGAACGACGAAGCCGAGCGCTTGTCTCACAATTACATAGGCACTGAGCACTTATTGTTGGGGGTTGTCAAAGAGGAGAATGGCATCGCGGGCCGCGTGCTGCGCGAGTTGGGGGCGAAGCCTGATCGCGTGGCCGAGATGGTCGAGCGCATGACCGGCGCAGGCCGCCGCGCCAGCAGCACCAAGCTCGACTTGACGCCGCGCACCAAGCAGGTGCTGGAATATGCAGTTGAGGAAGCCCGCAAACTAGGGCACTCCTACATCGGCACCGAGCATCTGCTGCTCGGCCTCATCCGGCAGGGCGATGGTGTGGCAATAGATGTGCTGCGCCAGTTGGGATTGACATCGGATCGCATTCGCCGCGAGACGCTGCGAGCCATCCAGCAGGAACAACCCGAAGGCAGCAAGCAATCATCAGGATCATCTTCATCTTCGCCCACACAAAAGAAGGAACGCCCAAAGACGCCGGCGCTGGATCAACTGGCGACCGATCTCACTGCGCTGGCCGAGAACGGCAAGCTCGATCCCGTGATTGGGCGTGAGACCGAAATCGAGCGCGTGATCCAGATTCTGGCGCGCCGCACCAAGAACAACCCATCGCTGATCGGCGAGCCGGGCGTGGGCAAGACGGCCATCGTCGAGGGCCTGGCTCAACGCATCGTCAGCGGGCAGACGCCTGAGCCGTTGATCGGCAAGCGCGTGATGCAGCTCGATGTAGGCTCGTTGGTGGCCGGCACGATGTATCGTGGCCAGTTCGAAGAGCGCCTGAAGCGTGTGATCGAAGAGGTCAAGACCAGCGACACGATCCTGTTCATTGACGAGGTGCACATGCTCGTCGGTGCCGGCTCGGCCGGCAGCAGCGTGGACGCGGCCAACATCCTCAAACCGGCGCTGGCGCGCGGCGAGTTTCAGTGCATCGGCGCGACCACGTTGAACGAGTATCGCAAGTACATCGAGAGCGACGCCGCGCTGGAGCGCAGATTCCAACCGGTGTATGTGGATGAGCCCTCGCCCGAAATGGCGACTGAAATCTTGCAAGGTGTGAAGGGCGCATACGAGGCGCATCACAAGCTGAAGATCAGCGATGATGCGGTGAAGGCAGCCGTGCAATTCTCATCGCGCTATGTGCCGGATCGCTATCTGCCCGATAAGGCGATTGACTTGATTGACGAATCGGCCTCGCGCGTGCGGATGTACAAGTCGCCGCAATCCATCAACCTGCAGCGCGCTTTCCGCGAGTTGCGCGAGGTGCAAAAGGAGCGCGAGGAGCTATACGCCGACTCGAAATACGACGAGGCCAGCGAGATGCGCACGCGCGAGCACGAGTTGGAAGACCAGATCGAGCAACTGCGCTCGAACTTCGACCACGAGAGTGAAGGCCCGGTGGTGAGCGCCGAAGACATCGCCGAGGTCGTGGCGATGTGGACCGGCATCCCGGTCAAGCGCATCGCCAGCACCGAGAGCGAGAAGCTGGTGCACCTGGAAGAAGAATTGCACAAGCGCATCATCGGCCAGGACGATGCGATTCAGGCCGTGGCCAAGGCCGTGCGCCGCGCTCGCGTGGGCTTGAAGGATCCGAAGCGGCCGATGGGGTCGTTCATCTTCCTCGGCCCGACCGGCGTGGGCAAGACTGAATTGACCAAGGCGCTGGCCGATCAATTGTTTGGCAGCGAGGACGCACTGCTGGTGCTGGACATGAGCGAGTTCATGGAACGCCACACCGTCGCTCGCCTGGTTGGTGCGCCGCCTGGCTACGTCGGCTATGAAGACGCGGGCCAGTTGACCGAAGCGGTGCGCCGCCGTCCCTACACCATCGTGGTGTTCGACGAGATCGAGAAGGCCCACCCCGAAGTGTTCAACATGCTGTTGCAGATCATGGAGGAAGGCCGCCTGAGCGACGCGCGCGGGCGCAAGGTGGACTTCCGCAACACCTGCATCATCATGACCAGCAACGTCGGCGCGGAGCTGATCAAGCGCGAGGCCAAGCTGGGTTTCAGCGTGAAGAAGGATGAGGAGAAGGCGGCCGAGGCGCAGTTCGCCGAGGTCAAGGATAAGCTGCTGGGACAACTCAAGCGCTTGTTTCGGCCGGAGTTCCTCAACCGCGTGGACGCGACGATCGTGTTCCACCCGCTGACCAAGGCGCAGATTGACGCCATCGTGACGTTGGAGCTGAACAAGGTGCAGAAGCGCCTGAGCGAGCACAACATCCTGATTGACACGACTGAGGACGCGAAGTCCTATCTGTCGAAGAAGGGCTACGACCCCGACTATGGCGCACGCCCCTTGCGCCGGGTGATCCAGAACGAAGTCGAGGACGTGTTGAGCGACGGCCTGCTGAGCGGGCGGTTCGTAGATAACTCGAAGATCTTGATCGGCCTGGACGCGGACGGAAAACTCACCTTCACACCGACCGAGATGGTGACTGGTTCAGCCGATGTCAAGATCACGACCATCGAGACGCCCCCGCCGGGCAGCAACGGTGACGGTGGCGTGATGGAGCCAGCGGTGGCGTAGTGATTAATCGCGACCGCCAGATTCTTCGCTTCTCCAGAAAGCGAAATGACAAACGGCCGACGTGCAATGCACGTCGGCCGTTGATACTCTAACCAGAGGTCTAAGAGCGATATGTGATGGCATTACGGCTGCTTTGTGCTTCTGGGAGACTCCGTAGGTGCAGGCTGGTTGAGGGGCTCAATGCCCGCATCAGGGGCCAAGGTGTATGACTCTGATTGTAATTCACCGTCCCTCACATATGCCACCAAAGATTTTTTTGCCGAATCAAGAATAATGACTCTGGTTACTGCAATAGTAGTACCTTGGTTGATGTTCAATTCTTCCACAAGTGATTGAGTAGCGCCCACAACAGTTGGGAATACCGTGTTAATCAATGCCGTGTCGGGCACAGCAAGCACAATAGTCATTTGTTGTGTATTGCCGTAACCGAATGGATCTGTGATTACAATCACTGATTCCAGTATTGCATTCGCTACCGCAAATTGGCGTTTTGCTAGCGAAGCCGTTTCTTCATTCGACAGCTTCGACTCACTGGTGATAAAGGGTTTACTGTCTATGTCTCCAAATGTAAAGAAAATAGTGAAAAATTGAATTTTGTCGTTCTTCGCGTTTCGAATTTCGATTGAGTAACTATCCAAACCAGCAAAGGCGCGTCTTAAATATGCAGTCGCTCGCCTAGCCGAACTGATTGCTAGCGAATCAACGGGCTGCGGATACTCGTTGGAACTGTCACTACGCAAAGTTACTTTCAGACTGTTTGGTAGTTGAGAATCTATCTCCACTCTTTCCAAAGGTATGCCTTCGCGTAGCAATATCGAGGTCAATGCATCAGCAGCTTCATTTAATGAACTGGGAATAGAGGGAGTTGGCGTCGGTTCAACCGTCGAAACTTGTGGCAAATCGCTAGAAGCACTTTGGCGCGTGTGAAGTGTCAAAAGGACTGACGCTCCTAGGATTAACACTAATGTCACAACACTCAGGCTAACGAGCAAACGTGTTTTAGAGTGCATTGGATAAACTCTTTTCGTTCACATCCACATGCCTTGACACATGTGAGTGAACCCTATTGCTTCATGGCCGGAGACACAAACGAGTTATTTGGTCCAGTTGTCCTGTAGTCAAATAGTCCGCCAAAAGGAGCAGCGGCATAAGGCCGGGAATCAGAAACATAGAATTTGTCTTGATCAAACTGTCGCCATACACCGTCATTCCCACGATAGAGTACGTCTTGAAATCGAGTATCTAAGGTGCCTTTATCATCAATCTTCAACTCAGACAAAGCCTGTACTGGAAATGGACCGGGAGTATTGAGATCTGCACATCTTACTTGTACGCCTGCAATGTAGGCACACCAGATATTAGGGTTAGTCGAGGATTGATAAACAGCATAACTAACCGAAGAATTCCAATTATGAACTGAAACGTTGTCAATAAGATAGCCATAAGGACTAGAGTATTCCCAATAAGACATAGCCGCAGAGTATCCTGCGTAGTAACGCCATCCTGTCTGTACCCAGTAAGGCCCCGGCAGTGAAACCCAGTTTGATTGTCCACAGGCAGGCGAGCATCCAGAGGTGGCGTATGGTATCGAAGATGGCGTCCATATATGTGCTCGGACGCCATAAGCATTATCACGATGATTGCCTGCGTAGTATCGTGGTATCTGAGCAACCAGTGGACGGTAAGATGCTATGAAAAGTAACAAGACTAGCCAAATGCGAATCCTTTTCCAGGGGCCCATGTATGTGTTCTCCTTCAGTCGTGTGTTCAATAGGCAAGCTAATTCGTGTTGATCCCTTCAGTAGTGAGCAGCATGTCGCCCGATACGGCGATATCCTCTTCGTAAATTGCGCCAACCAGTTTGGCACTAGCGCCGCCATCACAAACCGCGCCTCCAACATAGCTCACAGGCAGGCTGCTATATGCTTGCGGCGCGACGAATGCCTGTCCAGGACTGAGGTATGAGCCTGTGGTATAGCTCGCACCAGTGAACGTGCAATACACATACACCGTAGCACTTCCCACGTTCATCACCATGAAGGTAGTTGTACCATTCGACGTGCCATAGCTTTTCTTGATCAACGGAAAACTGACCTTCGAAGTCACCGAAGTAGATGACGATGAAAACGCGCCATAGGCGCCGCTGTTGCTATTTCCTTTCGTTTGGTTGACGATGGCATAAAGCGGTTGCGATCCGCTGTTCGAGGTCACTAGCGCCGAGCCTACAAATGTTTGCCCGGCAGCGCAGTTCGTCCAACCGCCGCTTACCGAGCCATTGACAAATGCATTTAAGGCAAATGTTTTGGACTCGCCGGCTAAGATGGTCTGGATTTCCTGGCAACTAGAGCCCGCGCCACCTACGGCTGGATAGTATGAGACGGTGACGTAGGTGTATGCGGCACCGCCATTCTGAATCTGAATTCCGGTTTGATAACCAATTTGATAGCCATCGGTATTGGCCCGGACCATGGGTATGGCTAGGTTTGAGTCGCCGTAGCCAAAACCAGGATATGTTGAGACTCGGCCGCCGGCATTCTCTGATACAACAGTGACTACCAAAGGTTGATTACCAGTGTTGGTAACGCTACCGGCGAACAATGTCGCATTGTGCCATTCTGCCAACTGATCGAAGATTGCAGATGCACCGGGCAATATATTTGCGCCATTCTGAGTACCATCCGTATAAGTCACATATACGTAGGTGCCGGTACTTCCAGCGTTTTGCACGCTGAACCATGTGGAGCTTTGGGAAGTTCCGTGGTTCCTCTGCAACATTGGCAACTTCAATGCCAAAGCACCTTGGTTTGGATTCACTTGCGAGGCTCGACCGGCTATGCCGCTAGTCCGGGTTTGATTGGCAATTGCGGCGATCTTGCGGTTTGAAGTGACTATCAAGGAGCCTTGAAACCCATAATTCACCGCAGGAAGCGGATAGTAGGTCTTCGATTGGCTGCCGCTTATCGTATCGTAGTATCGCGTCGGTGTATTGTAGAAATCGTAGAAAGTAAGGATAACCGAGGCTGTTACTGGTTCAAGGTTAATCACCTGCACGCCCGTTGCATAGGTGTACGACAAGGCGTGTGTGTGCTCGGCCCGTCCGCCGAGTGCCAGGATGAGTCCTATGGCAGAAGTAACGCAGAGCCATTTCACTGCTGAACTCCTTTTGCAGTCTTTAGAAATGAGCCTATCCACGCACAAAACACCCCCCCTTCATGTCCGATGTCAAGCATTCGTCAACAAAATAGGCCAAAGGTTGGATAGTTCGGCCATTTGACTCATGCCCCAACTCCTTGCAACGTTCCTCAATGTCCTCGCGCCGGTCTTCATCATCGTTGGGTTGGCCTACGCTGCCTCGCGCCGGCTGGGGTTCAGCGCGCAAACACTCTCGCGCGTGTCGTACTACTTGCTTACGCCGGCGTTCGTGTTCAGCCTGCTCAGCACAGCCAAGATCGAAGCCGCACTGGCCGGGCGAATGATCGTCTTCATCACGCTGGTCTACGCCGGCTCGACCGCGCTGGCGTTCGTTGCGGCGCGGGTGTTGAAACGCTCGCCACAGATGACCGCGGCCTATGTGATGGTCGCGGCCTTCGGCAACGTCGGGAACTTCGGCCTGCCGATTTCGCAGTTTGCCCAGGGCCGCGAGGCGCTGCTGCCGGCGACAGTCTACTTTCTCGCCAACCTGGTCTTCGCCTTCGTCGTGTGCGTGAGCGCGGCCAACTTCAACAAGGGCAACATCAGCCGCTCGGCGCTGCAAGTCATCAAGACGCCGGCGTTGCTGGCGCTGCCGCCGGCGCTGCTGGTGAACTTCCTCAACATCCCCGTGCCCGCGTTCATCGCCCGCGCAACCGATTTGCTGGCGGGCGCGCTGGTGCCGATCATGCTGGTGACGCTCGGCGCGCAGTTCGCCGCGGCCAAGATTCCCAAAATCAGCTTGGACATGCTGCTCGCAGCCGGGATCCGCTTGATTTCCGGGCCGGTATTCGCCTTCGCACTGGTCGGCTTCTTCGGCCTGCCGGCGCTGGAGCGCAACGTTGGCATCTTGCAGGCCAGCATGCCAGCGGCTGTGCTCGTCAGCATCATCGCGCTGGAGAACGACTTGCTGCCGGAGTTCGTGACGGCGACGGTGTTGTTCAGCAACCTGGCCAGCGTGGTCACATTGACGGTGGTACTTGGTGCTCTACAATAACTGCCTCGATATTCCTGCACCTGAAGAATAAAATTCGGTATTAGGGGGCGCTATGTCAGAGGAAAGACGCGACAGTCCTTTGGATCTGGCCGAACCTCGTTGCTTCGTGATCGATGCCAGCATAGATCTAGGCCAAGCCGAAGCGAAAGCTGTGAAACACGCGGATAAAGCATTCGGGTTCGGCATCGGCAAGCGCGATATCAGATTCCGGTTAGTGCAGGTCCGCTTCCTCCCATTTTGGCACGTGCACTGCACATCTCGGTTCGACTATGACAGAGCCGTCGTATTCACGCTGAATGCAAAAGATACCGATGCGAAAGCGATTAGCCTGCACGATCGGTACAACGGAAGCATCAAGTTTCCAGTCGAGCAATCTCGCAAGGTCGCCCATATCACAGTTCACGGCACTGAGCACTGCATCACGGAAAGGGATGAAACCGACTACTTTGATGTTGGGAATGAAGTGCCTCAGGGCGAGGATAAGCTCAAGCACTACTTGGAGCGTGGAGCGCGATTGGTCACCACGAACTTGGATGAGAGTGATTTCTCGGCATTGGTGACTCAATCACGTTCGATTCAATTGCAACGCTCCGAGATCGTAATTGTCCCTCCCAACAGGACTGCGAAGGAAGTGGTCGCAGTCGTAATGCAGAAGGTGCGTGTCCCTATCTCACCAGATGCAATACATAGCCTGCATTTTGAAGTCAAGAATGCGGACCTCTACTTTCGCCCGACGTATGTATTTGAGTTTTCAAAGCTTGACAAAGAGGGCAAGGTTGTTGAAACGAAGCTGGAAGAGCTTGATGCAACAAAAGAAGCTTGGCGAACTATCTCGGAAGGGGCATTGAGCATGACCAGTCTTTCGGCGATACCATGGCGCAAAGTGTTTCACTTATCCAAGGATGTGGCATTCGTGATTCTCGACGAGTTTGGCGGTCGCTGGTGGCGATTGGCAACTGATCTGAAAGAGGTCGGTGACCGACATCTACCAGATATTGCCGATCACATGAAGGGGAACAGTACGTGAAGCAAAACGGTCGCAGGGCTAGAATCCCCGCGTGCCCCTCATCCCTGCCCTCGCCACGCTGCTGATCGGCCTTGTGCTCTCGCTTGGGTTGACCTACGCCGCTATCAAGCTGGGCTTTCAATTCGGAATCGTCGCCAAACCAGGCGGGCGGCGCACGCACGCGCGCGTCACATCGAAATTTGGGGTGCTGCCGTTGTTTGGCGGGTTTGCGTTGGCGGCGCTGGCCGGTCGTGCCTTTGGCGTGGAGACGAACGACCCGAATGAGACGACCCGGCTGATCGGCGTGCTGCTGGGCGGCGTTGTGGTATTTGGGCTGGCCATCCTGGATGACAAGTTTGATCTGCATTCCAGTGTTCAGTTTGGCTTGCAAGCCTTAGCCGCATTGATCGCCATTGGCAGCCAGGTGTTTTTGGAGCGCTTCACAAACCCTTTCAACGGGGAGCTGTTCGTCGTGCCCGACAAGCTCGGCCCGATTGCTGGCTATGCCGTCGTGGCCGGCCTGACGCTATTCTGGTTCCTGGGCATGATGAACACGGTCAATTTTCTGGACGGTGTGGATGGTCTGGCGTCCACCGTCGCGCTCATCGCCACGGCCGTCGTGGCCATCCACATGCTGCGCGAAGGGCAATACAGCGTGGCACTGCTGCCGATTGCGCTCATCGGCGTGCTGCTCGGCTTTTTGGTTTTCAACTGGGCTCCGGCGCGCATCTTCCTCGGCGGCGGTGCGTTGATGCTGGGCTGGCTGCTGGCATGCATCGGCATCATCGGCGGGGCCAAGATCGCGCTGTTGTTGCTGGTGATGGGCCTGCCGATTGCCGACGTGCTGTGGCAGATCATTGACCGCGCCCGGCGCGGCCGCAACCCCACCACCGCGGCTGATCGCGGGCACCTGCATTTGCGCCTGGCGGATCAGGGCTGGCCGGCATCGCGCATCGTCGCGGTCTACGCGGCGGCGTGCATTTTGTTCGGTGGGGCGGCCCTGTTGCCCATCCCGCCGCTGGCCAAGCTGGTCACACTGATCATCTTGTTTGCAGTCGTCATCGGCATGATGATGAAACTGTCCAGGCCAGCCCAATTGCCGCGGGCCATCGAAGCGATCGAAGGCAATTCATAGCGTCACACGAGCAGCACGCCTCTCACCTAACATTCAGCCCGAAGCGGTATCCTTACCCCCTCGTGGACCGCCCAACAAAACCATTGACGGCCCAATTCGGCGCAAGTTATACTGCGGTCAACTTTTGATTTTGTTGTGGTTGATTTCGAGCCGTGGGAGTCTCGCAATCACCCAAACAGTAACAACGAGGATAACAACGTGAGCGCATGGTTTGAAATTCGGGATTTGCACGTCAAGATCGCCAGCACCGGGCGCGAGATTCTCAAGGGAATGAATCTCACCATCAATGCAGGCGAGATTCACGCCATCATGGGGCCGAACGGCAGCGGCAAGAGCACGCTGGCCTACACCATCGCCGGTCACCCTGGCTACGAGGTCACCAGCGGCGACATCCTGTTCAAAGGCGAGAGCATTCTGGAGATGGAAGCGGATGAGCGCAGCCGCGCTGGTCTATTTCTGGCGTTCCAGTATCCAGTGGCGATTCCTGGCGTAACTGTGGCGAACTTTTTGCGCACGGCGCTCAACGCCCGCGTGAAGGCCGATGCAGCCGCGCAGAACGGCGGCATCCTGCCGAGCAACGTCAAGGGTGTGCCCATTCCGGTCTTTACCAAGCAACTGAAGGAAGCGATGCAGGTGTTGCGCGTGGACAACAGCTTTGCCGGGCGCTACCTGAACGAGGGTTTCTCCGGCGGTGAAAAGAAGCGCGCCGAAATCTTGCAGATGGCCATGCTCAAGCCGGAGATGGCGGTGCTGGACGAGACCGACAGCGGCTTGGACATTGACGCGTTGCGCATCGTGAGCGAAGGCGTGAATGCGCTGCACGACAAAAACCCGGAGATGGGTGTGCTTGTCATCACGCACTACCAGCGCCTGCTGAACTACATCAAGCCACAGTTCGTGCACGTGCTGATTGACGGCCGCATCGTCGAGAGCGGCGGCCCCGAGCTGGCGCTCGAACTGGAGACGCGCGGCTACGACTGGCTGAAGGAGCCGGAGACAGTGTAGCCAGAATGGGTTTATTGCGTCTTGCAGATCAAGGAGCAAGAGATGATGAAGTTGGCTGCGATCCTGGTGACTACCTTACTGCTCGGCTGCACTACGACCACATCCATTTCGACGAATCTCAACGAGGCGTCACAACTCCAGCCCAAGATCGTCAGGCAGTTCGCCCACGGTGATGTCAACCTGACAATCCGGAACGATGATGTGCTGGAGATTGAGTTTGTCAACTCGACGTTCAACAGGCTGTATAAGCGCGACAAGGAGCGTAAAGCGCAAGAGATTGCCACCTTTGCCAGCAACAACCTGCCTCCGGCGTCAAAAGTTACAACAATCGTGGTTAAGTTGGCCGACAAGAGCCATAGTGGCGCAGTCAGCACATCAGATTCGACGACATATGAATTCGTGCGAGCCGGGCTGCCGACCGCAACGCCGTAGAAATTGTATTGAGTCCAGCTTTGTACGAGTGCAAAGTTAGACATAGGAGTGTGAAATGGCTGAAGAGAAAACCCAAGTATCCGTCAACGACGAATACATCGAGAAGTATGGCTTTAGCGAGCCCGAGAACTACTCGTTCAAGAGCCGCAAGGGCCTGGACGAAGAGATCGTGCGCCAGATTTCGGCGATGAAGGGCGAGCCGGAGTGGATGACCGACTTCCGGCTGCGCTCGCTCGAAGCGTTCAACGCCAAGCCCATGCCCAACTGGGGCAGCGACGTGCTGGGGCAGATCAACTTCGACGACATCTACTACTACATCAAGCCGACCGAGGGCCAGTCGGATTCGTGGGATGACTTGCCGGCCGAGATCAAGAACACCTACGACAAGCTGGGTATCCCCGAGGCCGAGAAGAAGTATCTGGCCGGGGTGGGCGCACAATACGAATCCGAGGTGATCTATCACAGCCTGGCTAAGGACTTGGAAGACAAGGGTGTGATCTTCCTCGACACCGACACGGCGCTCAAGCAGCAGCCCGAGCTGTTCCGCCAATATTTCGGCACGATCATCCCCTACACCGACAACAAGTTTGCCGCGCTCAACAGCGCGGTGTGGTCGGGCGGCTCGTTTATCTACGTGCCGCCGGGCGTGCACATCGAGATGCCTCTACAGGCCTACTTCCGCATCAATGCCAAGAACGTCGGCCAGTTCGAGCGCACGCTCATCATCGTGGACGACGGCGCGCAGGTGCACTACGTCGAGGGCTGCACGGCCCCGGTGTATTCGAGTGACTCGCTGCACAGCGCCGTCGTCGAGATCATCGTCAAGAAGGGCGGCCGCTGCCGCTACACGACCATCCAGAACTGGAGCACCAATGTCTACAATCTGGTGACCAAGCGCGCCGCCGCCTACGAGGGCGCGACGATGGAATGGGTGGACGGCAACCTGGGCAGCAAGCTGACCATGAAATACCCGGCCGTGTATCTGATGGAGCCGGGCGCGCACGGCGAGATTCTTTCGATTGCCTTCGCCGGCAAGGGCCAACACCAGGATGCCGGCGGCAAGGTGGTGCACGCCGCGCCGAACACGACCAGCAAGATCGTGAGTAAGTCCATCAGCAAGGACGGCGGGCGCACCAGCTACCGCGGCCTGCTCAAGGTCTACAAGGATGCCGCGCACAGCAAGAGCAACGTCGTGTGCGACGCGCTGCTGCTGGATGAGCATAGCCGCAGCGATACGTATCCCTATATCGAAGTGGATAACGACGATGTGAATATCGGCCACGAGGCCAGCGTGAGCAAGATTGGCGAGGAGCAGTTGTTCTATGCCATGAGCCGCGGCGTGAACGAGGAAGATGCCAGCACCATGGTCGTGTCGGGCTTCATCGAGCCGCTGGTGAAAGAGCTGCCGATGGAGTACGCAATGGAGATGAACCGCCTGATCGCCTTGCAGATGGAGGGCACGGTCGGCTAAATCATGGCAGTCGTACAACCCTTGCTAAGACCCGCGCCGGTGGTGAAGTCCGGCGATTTGACCCGTGAATTTGTCGAAGCTTACTCGAAGGCCGTCAAAGACCCCGATTGGATGCTGGCTCGCCGGCTGGAGGCACTGCGCGTGTTCCGCGACACGCCCGCGCCCAACCGCTTCGATGAGTTGTGGCGGCGCGTAGACCTGAGTCAGTTCAAGCTGGATGCGCTCCTGGCCCAACTCACGGCCGCGAACACCGAACTGGATGTGAAGCACAACCGCTTGGCGACAGAATTCACGCAGCACGGCGTGATCTTCACCGATCTAAAAACTGCGGCGAAGAAGCACCAGCCCCTGCTTGATCAATGGCTGATGACGCAGGCCGTCAAGCTCAACGATGCCTACTACGCCGCGCTGCACGGTGTCTTCCTGCGCTACGGCACGGTTCTATATGTGCCGGCCGGGGTGAAGCTGGATAAGCCACTGCGCACCAGCATCCGCATGGCTGCGGATCAACTCGGCGGCTTTTATCACACCCTCGTGATCTTGGAGGCGGGCGCGCAGGCCGTGCTGATCGAGGATTTCGCTTCAGAACCCCCTAACCCCCCAAAGGGGGAACAGAAGCAGGCGCTCTATGACGGTGCCGTCGAAATCATTTTGGCCAAGGGCGCACAGCTCGACTACGTGAACATTCAGGATTGGGGCCGCAACGTCTACAACTTCTCGACCGAACGGGCCAAGGTCGGCGAGGAAGCCACACTGCACTGGGTGATGGGCGGCATCGGCGGCAAGTTCACCAAGAGCCTGATTGAGGCCGACATGATCGGCCCGCGCGGTACGGCGCTGCTCAGCGGCGTGTATTACGCCGATAGCAAGCAGCAGTTCCACTACGACACGCAGCAGAACCACCACGCCGAGGCTTGCACTAGCGACCTGCTCTACAAGGCTGCCCTGCGCGACGACGCGCGCACGGTGTGGCGCGGCAACATCCGCGTGTTCCCCGGCGCGCAAAAGACCGACGCCTACCAGGCCAACCGCAACCTGCAACTGTCACATCGCAGCCGGGCCGATTCGATCCCCGGCCTGGAGATCGAGGCCGATGACGTGCGTTGCACCCACGGCAGCACCGTCGGCAACATCGAGGACGAGCCGATGTTCTATCTGGAAAGTCGGGGCGTGCCGCAAGACGACGCCAAGCGACTGATCGTTGAGGGCTTCTTCGCGCCGGTGATCGAGCGCATTCCGCTGGAGGAAACGCGCGCCCGGCTGATCGAGGAGATCGGCAGGAAGATCGCGTGAGCCGCGACCGTTGAAACCTCCGAGGTCTGCGAGACCTCGGAGGTTTTTTGTTTCACGCCGTCACGCCCAACGCCAGGGCGATCTCGGCCACGGCCTTCGACTCGGCCCCGCTGACTTTCTCGCCGCCGATGCCCAGCACAGCGCCTTCTTTGCCCGACTCGGCCGAAGCCCGCGCCGCCGATACCAGCCAGGCCTTCACCGCCCCGGCATCAGCCGGCGGCGCCTTCGCGTCGAGCAATGCACCCACCCCTTTGACGAAGGCCAACAGGTCAACGTCAGTTGAACCCTCGCCTGCTGGCACGTCCTGTGCGCCTTCAGGTTTTTTGGCGTCGTCCTTCAGCTTCGTGCTCCACGTCAGCAACAATTCGCCCAAGAGGGAACTCGCGCCGGCGGTGTTGAGTTGCTTGGCCGCCAACTTGAACGGTGCCGACAGCTCTTTGATCGTGCCAACCGGGCCGGTGCGCGTGTCCGCGCCGGCCACATACATCGCCACCGCCAGCGGCGCTTCGGAGAGCTGCCACCATTCTTCGCTTGTGAAATCCGCTCTGCTTGCCATGTGATTGTGTTTGACTCCTCCGGCCGAATTCTAGCGTCTAGCCGCGCTGACCGACAACCTGAGATCATTCCCGCGAAGGCGGGAATCTAGCCTGTCGCGTCGCTGGATGCCCGCCTGCGCGAGCATGACAGGCGAAAACTTCAGGTGATCAGCCGCGCTCGCCCACCAGCGTTTTGAACAATCCCATCGTCACGCGCTCACTGGCACCGTCAGCGTCAAGCTCGGTCTCCCAGGCTGTCATGCTGATGGCCGCCACATGACCCGTCGTTGCCAGGTGAGCCAGCGCATCACCGACCTCGGCCGCGCTTGGGCCGCCGCGGGCCGGGTAGTTCATCGCTGGAATCTCATCGGCATTCACGATGTCGGCATCGAAGTGCACGTAGATCGGGCGATCACCAAGGTTGGTTGACAACAGATCGCGCACGTCCTTCACGACAGTGACCCGTGATGCAGCAAACGCGGCCACTTCGCCCGGGTCGAGGTCACGCCCGTCGCTGAAGATCACTTGCGCGTCGGGCAGCGTCCGCAGGCCGACGGCTTGGGGCATGGTCTGCTCACCGCGTCCGGTGATCATGGCCAGCGGCATGCCGCCCAGGAAGCCGCTGGGCGTGGTCTCCCAGGTATTGAAGTCGCCATGCGCGTCCAGCCAGACCAGCGTTGGGTTGAGGCTGGCGCGTTGCAGACCGGCCAGCATGCCGATGGCCGCGCAGCAATCCCCGACGACGGCGACGGGCCGTTTGTTCTGCTTTATCGCACCGGCCACCGCTTGCGCCAGTTGCTCGTGGATCACAGACAAACGCGCTTGCAGTTCGCCCTCCGGCAACGCCGGCGCGATGACCTGCCAATCGGGTTGGGCAAGCGATTCGAGCTTGGGGCGGGGCTGATCGAGAAAGGACGGGACGAGGATGAGTTGTTTGTGCATGCGGACAACGATAGCATCAACCCTTACCCTCACCCTGCCCTCTCCCAATGGGAGAGGGTGCTAATTCATCGCCGCCTGCATCGCCTTCACCGCCTCATACTCGAGGTCGTGAATCTTCATTACCTGTGCACTCATAGCGTCACGTACTGCGGCGACGGACGCGTCGCTCAACGGAAAATCCTTCGCCGCAATTGCCGTGATCTCGCGCAGCCGCGCGTTGGCCGCCCGGATCTCGTCCAGCGCGCCCTGCCCGCGCTGGACGAACAATGCATGTTTGCGCGGGATCAGCTCACGCGCCTCGCGGCACAGCGGCGCATCGTCGGGCAGGGCGATGCACCCCAGCTCGTGCCAGGCTTGTTGGCTGGCGCGGAAGTGCTTTGCCGCAATGCCGAGCTTGGGCCGTTTGAGCAGCGCCGCCGCCTCGTCCAGAAAGTCGGCATACGCCCCGCGCTCCATGCCATCGCCCATGCCCCACGTCTCGATCCAGCCGATGAGACCAGGCACATAGCTGCCGCCAGCCAATGCCGACCACATGGCTGCGCCGGGCGGAAAGAAGCGCGCCCAGCTCTGCGTGTTGCGTGTGTTGGTCAGCATGGCCGCCCAATGCCGATACGCCTCGAAGCCGAAATTGGTCTTGGCACCTTTGGGCGGCTTCTCGGTATAGAGCGCCACGCACTGCCAGATGCCCTTTTGGACGGCATCTTTCAGCTTGGTCAAATCGGGCGCGGCCAGGGTCATCTGGCGGAATTTGTCCTTCTTCACCCGCGCGCGGGCCTTGCCGAATTCGGCGACGCTCACGGTCAGAGGCTTGTGCGAGCGATCGGCGATGTGCACGAGGCCATCGTCCAGGCCGAAGACGACCAGCGGCTGCATGGCCCACCAGCCGATATCTGGCGGCAGGTCGTTGTAGGGCAAGGTGCAATAGTCGGCCCACACAATGGCGGGCTGATTGCCCTCCAGCGCTTCGATCAGCGCCGCCTCGGCCTTCTTCTCGTCGGGGCTGTGCGTCACCTCGCGCGGCGCGGCCAGGCGCGTCAGCAGCGTCTCGAATGGGTCGAAGGTGTTGCGCGAGAGCAGATTGAGCTGCGGCGCGTAGCCCTCGTAGCCAAACAAGAAATAACCAAAGGCCGCGCCGCCGCTGATGCCGAGCAGCATGGCTTCGCTGAGTGGCTGCTTGGTATGCGGCGCGGTCACGCCCAGATGAGCCAGCGCATTGCGCACCGGGCCGGTCTCGTAGTGCAGCCCATCGAATTGGGCGTAGTTCTTGATCATCGTCATGTCTCTTCCTCCAAAGGTTCTCACGATGATGGTAGCGAGCGCCGCTGGCAGCGGTTGAAATCCGAGACATAGTCTGGACTTTTTTCGCCACGTCACGTTGGCACGAACGCCTCGAACTCACGTCGCAAGGCAACCTTCTCGTCCGTTGGCATAAACGATGCTTCCAGCGCAGCCAGATTCATTGCCCATAGCTCATCGAATGTGAAGCCCTGCGCAGCCAGCGTCAGGTAATCGTTGTTCAAGTCGGTGCTGAACATGGGCGGGTCGTCGCTGTTCACGCTCACGTTCAGGCCGGCGTCGCGCATCTTGCGGATGGGATGCGGCTGGTCGCGCCGCGCTACACGCAGACAGTAGTTGCTCTGCGGCGACACCTCGACCGGCGTACCGCGCTCGCGCAGCTCTGCTACGACTGAAGCGTCATCCAGCGCGCGGATGCCGTGGCCGATGCGCTCGGCCTGCAAGGCGTGCAGCGCGCCGCGCACGCTGACCGGCCCCTCGGTCTCGCTGGCGTGGGCCACCACACGCAGCCCTTGTCGGCGCGCCTCGGCAAACGTATCGGTGAAGTCCTCGGGCGGATGGCCCACCTCCGGCCCGCCCACGCCCAATCCCACGAACAGGCCCGGCGCGCGTTCACGGGCGTGCAGCGTGAAGTCGAGCACTTGCCGTTGCAAATGCGGCGACTCGCGCGAGATGTCGGAAATAAAGCACACGCGGCTGCCGGTCTTGGCTTCGCCGTCGCGCGCGCCTTTGGCCAGCGCAGCGATCATGTCGTCATCGCTGAGCTTGCCGAAGTGCAGCGACGGGCTGAAGTAAGCCTCGCTGTAGCGCACGTTCTGCGCGGCCTGACGATGCACGAAGTCCTCGGCCATCGCGGCGAAGTCCTCCGGCGTGCGCATGCAGGCCGCGGCGGTGAGATACACCTCGATGAAGTGGTCGAAGTCGCGGAAGGCGTAGAACGCCCGCCACGCATCGAGCGTGGGCGCGGGCAGCGCCACCGCGTTGCGCTGCGCCATGTCGAAGATGGTCTCGGGCGAGGTCGCGCCTTCGAGGTGGACGTGAATCTCGACCTTGGGCATGGCGCGGATGCGCGCTTCGAGTTCGGGCGAGACGGCGTGCGAGTTGAAGACCTCGGTGTAGTGCATGGCCGCAAATGTAGCAGACGACTGCTTTCGAGCGCCTGGCGCTATGGCGAGACGATACCCTGCGCGACGACTTTGACGCCAACTCCGTCGTTCGCATCGAGGGTCGCGTTAGGGTTGATAGAAAACGTGATTGTCTCGCCGGGTAAAAGCGTTGGCTGTGATGTTTCGAATCCGTATGTCGGCGGGTCAGAGTCTAGTGTCCAGGCATAAATGGACAGGCTGTTCAAAGGCGACCCCGTATCGTTTCGCACTGTGCCAGATATGGTTAGGAATTCGTAAACGCCGAAGGGGGTTGCTGAACTCTGGGTTGATACAACTGTAGCGTTCTTGTACGTCTGAGGGACGGTTTCGTCGTAAGCAACAACCATAGCGTTCGTCGGCGTCAGGATGTTGCCGCTCCCGCTTACGTAGATCCCGGCCGCGAACGTGTTTGTCTGTCCGGGCAACGTTGCGGTCAATGCCGTCGTCCCGGTAATGAATGTGGTGAAATCGCCAGTAAACGTTTCGACGCGGATGCGCACCTTGACGTTGTAAACCGGCTTCGTCCCTACGTTGACCAACTCGCCCAGGACGCCAAACTGATTGGACAACAGGCTGGGCATCGGCTTGAAGGACGTAATTCTGACAGGCTCGAAGCGACTTACAAACGGCAAGTGTGAACAGCCAGCTTGTAAACAAACTGGAGCAGCGCTCGCGACTTGCAGTGGCAGCACGGCAACCGCGAGTGACAACATCAATCTCCCAAATAGACGTTTGCACACGTGACTTCCCTCACGACAGTCATTGATAGCGGAGCCAAGAACACGCCTGCGGCAACACGACGGGTAGGCCGAACCAGATGCCGGGCTCTGTAGTTGCGCGCCGACCGACACCCGTTATAGCAGGAATCCAAGCGGGCTACACTTGCGCCCCGTGACAATCAGCATCCCTCACGTCGAACTCGCCATCCAAGTCAAGACCTACGACGTAGACCTGGCCCAGATCGTGCACAACGCCGTCACCATCCGCTGGCTGGAGGATTTGCGCACGGCCATGCTGGACAAGTATTACCCGCTCGACAAGTGGATGGCCCTACAACTGATGCCGGTGCTGCTGGAAACGCACGTGTATTACCGCCGCGCGATCCGGCTGTTCGATCCCGTGATCGGCGCGATGCAGATGCCGCGCTTCGGGCCGGTCAAGTGGGAACTGGATACCCAGTTCTTTGTGAATGACGAATTGCATGTCGAGGCGCATCAGGTCGGCTGCTTCATAGACATGCGCACGCAGCGGGCCGCGCCGATCCCGAAAGAGATTCGCGCGGCGTTTCAGGTCTAGCCACAGATTTCACCGATTGCACAGATTCATCTCCGATAATCTGCGACATCAGCGTAATCAGCGGCTGTACATCATGAGCGATCAAAACAAAATCTCCCTGACCATCTTCAGCGACTATCTTTGACCGTGGTGCTACGTCGGCCAGGTCGTGGTCGAACAACTCAAAGCCGAATACGGCAAGGACAACGTCGAAGTCGAGTGGCTACCCTACTTGCTGCGGCCCAACATGCCCGAGGACGGCGAACCGCTGCCGGAATACGTGCAGCAGAAGCGCGGCCAATTGGAAGGCCGGTTGAAGCAAATGGCTGCCGTGGGCGGCTTGAACTTCGTGCAGTTTGAGCGCTCGCCCAACCCGCGCCGGGCGCACGAGTGCACCGAGTATGCGCGTGAGCAAGGCAAGGGCGAATTGTTTCACCAGCGCGTCTTCGATTATCTGTATGGCCAGGGCAAAGACATCTCCGATTGGGCCATCCTGCGCGCCGCAGCCAGCGAGGCCGGACTAGACCCCGACGACATGCAGCGGCGCGTGCAGGCCGGCGAGTATCGCGAGGCGGTGGACAGCCTGATCGCCGAGGCGCAGGCCATCGGCGTGCAGGGCGTGCCGTTCTACATCGTGAACAACAAATATGGCATCTCCGGCGCACAGCCGGTTGATGTGTTCCGGCGGGCAATCAACATGAGCCGGCAGGAGTTATCTGGATGATGTTGCACCTCGACGCCAAAGACGAGGCCATGCTGAACGGCGATTGCGGCCCAGCGGCGCAACTGGCCATGCGCATTCTGGCGCGCATGGCCGGCGTGTATGGCGCGGCGCGGCTGATGGACATCGTCGGCGCGCACATTGACAGCACCGTCTACATCGGCGAGGCGGGCATGGAATACGCCGAGCGGCTGGCGGCGTTGGGTGCGCAGGTGGCTGTGCCCACCACGCTCAACGTGAGCGGCGTAGACATGGGCGGCTGGCAGGATTGGGCCGTACCCCAGGACTGGGCGACGAAAGCGCATCGCCAGATGGTGGCCTATCACAGCATGGGCGCGATTCCGACCTGGACATGCGCGCCGTATCAGACCGAATACAAGCCCAGGTTCGGCGACCAGATCGCATGGGGTGAATCGAACGCCATCGTGTTCGCCAATTCGGTCATCGGCGCGCGCACGCAGCGCTATCCGGATCTGCTGGACGTGTGCTGCGCCATCACCGGCCGCGTGCCCGCAGTCGGCCTGCACCTGGATGAACATCGCACCGGCGAGGTGCTGGTGCGCCTGCGCGACGTCCCGGAGCGCGTGCAGCGCGACGAGGCGTTTTATCCGGTGCTCGGTCATCTGCTCGGACGCATTGCCGGTGATCGCGTGCCGGTCGTCGAGGGGTTGATTGTGCAGCCGAGCGAGGATCAACTCAAGGCCCTCGGCGCGGGGGCGGCATCGTCTGGTGCGGTCGCCTTGTTTCACATTGTCGGCGTCACGCCGGAGGCACCCACGCGCGACGCAGCATTTCACGGCGCGCCGCCCCATCAAATCGTTGACGTGACGATGGATTCGCTCCGCCGGGCGCGCCGCGAACTCACCACATCCGAGGGCGCGCGGGTGGATCTGGTCGTACTTGGCAGCCCACATTTGTCGCTGCCAGAGTTCAAGCAGCTTGCGCCACTGCTCGCAGGTCACAAACGGCATCCCGGCGTCAAGTTCCTCGTCACCACCAGCCGCGTCGTGGCGCTGCTGGCGCGGCAGACTGGGCTGATGCAAGTGCTCGAAGACTTTGGCGGGCAAGTTACGGTGGACACGTGCGTGTTGACCTCGCCGATGCTGCCGCCGGAGATCAAGACGCTGATGACCAACTCGGCCAAATATGCGTATTACTCGCCGGGCCTGCTGGGAGTGACGACGGCATTCGGCAGCACAGAGGACTGTGTGCGCTCGGCGATTGCGGGCCGGGTCGTGCGGGATGAGTCGCTATGGACGTGATCCTGCGCGGCACACCCATCGTGGCAGGCGAAGCGCAGGGACTGGCCCTCGTCAGCCCCGAGCCATTGTCGTTCTGGGGCGGCTACGATCACCACACCGGCGAGATCACCGACCGCCGGCACGCGCTAAGCGGCCATGTGGCGGCCAAGAAGATATTGGTCATGCCGTTCACGCGCGGCTCGTCAACCACGACGGCGGTGTTGCTGGAGGCGATCAAGTCCGGCACAGCACCGGCCGCCATACTCACGCCGCAGGTGGATGCATTTCTCGCGCTGGCCGCGATTGTGGCCGACGAGATGTATTCATTGCCGCTGCCGATCGTGGCGCTGGCACCCGATGACTATGCCACCATTCACACGGGTGATCGTTTGGTGATCTCGCAGGATGGTGCGGTGTTCAGGGATGCGTCATTGGCATGAATGCGATCTGTTACCGCGCATCCACCACAACCGCCGTCGCCCACCAGTAGTCGTAGACCGTCTCGGTTTGCACCTCGGCGAAACCCGCCTCGCGCAGCAAGCGCGTCCACTCGGCGATAGGCATCTCCCAATTCACCCGCGCCTCGCCGGGGTCGAACCCGCCGAAGAACACCGGCATGAGAAAGCCTTGCGCGACCATGCCGCCGTCGTCAGCATACTCGGCCAAGCCACGCTGGTAGTGCTCGACGAAGTAGCGCACGCGTTCGGGTGTCGCCAAACCCTCACAGGGTTCTGAACCCTGTGAGGGGTGTTGGAAGTCCGGCGCGTCGAACTCAACGATCAGCAGGCGTTGACCGTGGGCGCGCAGCCACGCCAGCACGCGCGGCCGCTCCTCGGGCCGCAGCGATTGCAATGCGTAGGTGGACTGGATGACGTCCCACTCCGCCCCCTCACCCTGCCCTCTCCCCCAAGGGGAGAGGGATGAAGCCATCAACTGCTGCACGGTGGCATTGATGGCGCGATGGTCTATGCCGCGTGCGTTGAGTGCTGCCGTGGTCTGGTTAAGCATAGCCAGCGATGGCTCCAGCACGTCGAGGTGATGAACGTTCGGCATCAGCGCCGGCAACAACGCCAAGCCATCGCCCACGCCGATGTCGAGCAGCGAGAGCGACGCGTAGCTTTCGTAGACTCGCTTTAACGCTGCGCTGGTGTTGGCATACAGCGGCACGTTGCCGCCGCCGCGAATGAAGGCGGCAAACGCCTCTGGCGAGACGTAGACATGGGCCTTGCCCTCGCGCATCACGCGTTGGAGATAGGCAATGGCAGCAGCGTAGACAGCGTTAGTTGGGTCGGCCTGCGCGGCCTGTTGCGCCAATCGCAATGCGGCTGCGTAGTCTTCCCCGCCGTAGGCGATTAGGGCATTGCGAAATATATCGAGCGCGGATGATGACATGCGCGCGAGTGTAACGCTATTGCCACACTGCGCCGTAGCGCTTGGCGTTGCGCGCGTCGGCGTGATAGTTCGGGAAGTAGTAGACCGCAACGGTGCACGCATTCATTCAGAGGGACTACGCAACCATGCCGATGCTGTTCTTGTTCACCCAGTCCCAATCAATCTCCGCGCCGAGGCCGGGCTTCTGCGGGATGGGCACATGGCCGCGCATCTCGGCCTTGCCACCCGGCGCATACACCAAGTTGAAGCCGTTGTAGTCGCGGCCGAGGCCGTCGAGCGTGTAGCCGTGTTCGTGCACCTCTATGCGGGTGATCTTGGGGTCGGCCATGGCAATGGTTGTGTGCTATCCCTTGATCGCGCCGGACATCACACCCTCGACCAGCTTGCGTTGGAAGACGAAGAAGATGATCAGCAGCGGGATAGTTGCCATCACGCTGCCGGCGAACAGTAGATCATAGAGCGGCGCGCGGATCGTGGCTGCCTTGAAGTTGGCGAGGAACAATTGCACGGTGCGCAGATCGGGCTTGCTAATGATGAGGTTTGTCAGGATGTATTCGTTGTAAACCCCGACGAACGTCAGGATGCCCAGAACTACCATGCCGCCAGCCATGATCGGCATGACGATGCGCGTAACGATGGTGAACTGTGACGCGCCGTCTATGGTGGCCGAGTCAATGATCTCGTCGGGGATAGTGGACGAGATGAACTGGCGCATCATAAAGATACCGAACGCTGTTGCCAGGCTGGGAATCCAAAACGGCAAATAGGTATCCTTCCACCCGAACGTGCTGGCCACCAGCAGATAGAACGGCACGAAGTTGATGGCTGTCGGCAGCAGCAGCGTGGCCATAATTACGCTGAACAAGCCGTTCTTGAACGGGAAGTTGCGCTTGGCAAACGTGTAGCCGGCCAGGGTGTTGAAGAACACTTGCAATCCCACAGCCACGCCCGCGATCAGCATGGTGTTGAAAATGTAGCGCGGGAAGTTGTAGTTGTTGATGTTCTGCAAGCCTGATTCTTCTACTTCGGCGGGTGAGGCAATTTGCAACAGCAACTTGTAGGCCGTCAATTGTGGTCCGTCGGGCGGCCATAGTTGCGGATACGACTTGAACAACTCCTCTTTGGGCATGAGTGAGCCGATCACCATCGAATAAAACGGAAACAAGAAGATGATCGCTAGGACGATCAACAGCGCATACAGCGCGACACGGCCGATGGCGCTGCCTACTGACGCGCGGCTCTTGGTCACGCCGGGTTTGGCGGGTGAGAGGGGGGCCAGCGTCGCCATTAGCGTTGCATCTTGCCTTCCACCGTCCACCAGTTGCGCAGCAGGCGCAATTGAATGAAGGTGATGACCAGGATGATCGCGCCGATGATGAAGCCGAGCGCCGCGCCCTCGCCAAAGCGATTGCCAGCGATCAAGTCCATCATGCGCATGAACAGAGTGTAGGTGTTGTTCTGCGGCCCACCGTTGGTCAGCAGCCTCACTTGGGCATACAGGTTGATCAGCCCGATCGTGGCTGTGATGATCATGAACAACAGCACCGGCCGCAGCAGCGGCACCGTGATGCGGAAGAAGCTCTGCGTGTTGTTGGCACCGTCAATTTCGGCGGCCTCATACAGCTCTCGGTCAATCGCTTGCAGAGCGCCCAGAAAGATCAGGATGTTGGTGCCGCTGCCCATCCAATGCAACAGCAGCGTCACCGAAATTTGGGCTGGGATGGGCTCGACGAGCCACGGCACCGGCTCAAGCCCAATCTGCTTGAGCAGCAAATTCACCCAGCCGTAGTCCTTGTCCAGGAATTGCGAGAATACGATCGCGACAATGACGCCGGACGTGACGAAGGGCAAGAAGTAGATCGTGCGAAAGACCCCACGACCCTTGAGCTTGCGCACATTGAGCATGACAGCCACGACCAGGGCGAACGCCAGGCCAGTCGGCAAAATCCAGCCGAGCATCAGCATGGTGTTGACGAACGCCTTGCCGAGCAACGGGTCGCTAGTGAGCAGGCCGATATAGTTGTTCAAGCCCACCCACTCCATTGGCTTCTGGCCGCCTGGCCAACGTGAGAGGCTAAGTCGAAAGCCCCACAGCATGGGGTAGATCCCGAAAATCAGGAAGACGATGAAGAAGGGCGAGATGAACAGGTAGTCCACGCGATGCTTCCACATCTCGCGCAGCAACTCGCGCCATCGAGAATTAGGCTTCGGTCGGGGGATCGCGCTTGCCGATTGAATTGCCTGGGCCATGGGCTGTCCTCAACACAAGGGGGCGCAGATGTGCTCTGTGCCCCCTCATTGAAACGCAGCACTGTCGCGCTACTTCAAGCTGTCGAGCAGCTTTTTATTCTCGGAGCGGATGTCGTCCGCCCATTGCTTCACGCCCTGTTTGATGTCAAGTTCGCCCTTCATCATCGGCAGGAAGTACTTGTCATACAGCGGCCCGCCTGCGATGCCAGCGACGCCGTAGGCCGGAGCGCGATAGAAGTCCGTCCGCATCAGGCCCAGCGCCTCGTTCAGCGTGTCCGTCCACGTCTGATCAGCAAATAACGTCTGGTTGACGTCCTTGAGTTTGGTCGTGAGCCACGGCAGATAAGGTGGCACGATGCCCCAGTCGGCCGTCACTTGCGCGCCGTCCATAGTGGCAAAGGTGTATTCCATGAATTTCTTCACCACATCCGGAACCTGCGTCTGGGTGTATGACACCAGTGTCGCGCCGCCCCACACATTGGTGCGATGTTTGTCACCACCCTCATATACCGGGATGATCACACTGGCCCATTTGCCCTGGCCGGTTTCCGGCGTCTTCACCTCAGTTTCGAAGAACCCGCGCATCCACGGCGGAGAATAGGTGCCACCCAGCTTGCCTTCCTTGATCGCACCCCAGTAGGGCGGAGAGAACCACGCGGCGTCAAGACCGGCCTTCGCGTCCCATGCCATCTTGGCATACTCGACGGCGCGCACGGCCGCGTCGCCTTGATCAAACAAAATTTCCTCGCCGGACTCATCCGACACATTGCCGCCAAGCGCGTAGAACGGCGCTTGAAACATCAACGTGCTCTGCCCCCCGCCATCTGCGCCGAAGACGTAAAGGCTGGAATCGGCTTGCTCTTTCACCGACTTGGCGGCTGTGAGGAAGTCGTCATATTTGATGTTTTTGTCAAACGCTGCTACGCCGGCCTTCTCCAGAATGTCGGGCCGCACCCATAACGTGTTCGGTGTGATGTCGCCGGGCATGCCGAAGTACCTTCCGTTCACGCGCGCTTCGGCTGACTTGGCGGCGACCAAGTCCTCCTCGTATTGCTTGACCAACTCATCTACATCCAGCAACACGCCGCGTCGGCCATAGGCTTGCACTTCGTTGGCTTCGAGCCAATTCAAATCCGGCGCACCGCTACCAGCGGCCAAAGCCGCTTCAACTTTGGTCGTGCGCTCATCGGTAATCTCAACCTGCGTGAAGGTGACACCTGGATTGAGCTTCATGAAGGCTTGGCCCGCGTCATAGATAGGGTGGTCGGCATGGCCCCAGAAAATCAACTCACCCTTCATCTCGCCGGCAGTAGCGGCAGATGACGCCTCGGCCGGCGTTGCCTCGGCAGCCGCAGGCTGCTCTGCTGCTGGGGCTGCCGGGGCGGCTGGTGCCGGCGGTGCGGCACACGCAGCCAGCGCAGTTGCAGTGACACCCAGCGCCGTCACCCGCAAAAACTGACGCCGGCTCACGCGACTATTCTTCTCAGACATCTTGAACCTCCTAGTCGTGAAACTCGAATCGAAGAATGGAATGGTCTGACAAATGATAATGTGGCGAGTTGACGTGTCAAATCGCATCGCGTTTTTGCAAATTTTGTGCGAGCAATAGTGTCGAATCCAATGGGTGTAGCGTATAGCGATGATGCAAGACAAGTCGAGGATAGCGATGTGGATGTTGCGGATGGCGGCAGCTATTGTGGCGATAACAGCCTGGCTCCCGGCCGGCGCAGTCAGTGCCGAGTTCTTCCCGCTGGTTCGTCGCTCGATCCAGTTGGGCATGCTGCCGCAACTGCCAGCTGCGTATCTGACCTTCGACTCGTGCAGCGTGTTGCGGATCAACAAGTTGCCTGCGTATTGCGAGCGCGCCTACAGCCTGCTCACGCCCAACCCCGGCGCAGTGAAAGCGTATCCCGACGACATCGCTCGAACTGGCTGGGAGATGATCTATCACACCTCCGCCCAGGGCTACGATTGGTATGCGCGCCGCACGATGCAACTGGAATGCTATGTGTTCCGGACGTGGCTGTGGGGTGTGAATGAAACCATCGTGTTGGCGATTCTGGATCAACAATCCGTGCGTGTGTTGGGCGGCGGCAACATCAACTATTGCAACCGCATCAGCCGCAACCTGTGACGCAACGTTTTTATAATCAGCGCAGCGATGGCCGACCCGATCCGAACGACCGAAACCGATACCAGCACAGACACCGACGTCCAAATCGAAAAGGACGAGATGGTATGGCTGGAGCCGCCGTGGCGCGTGCTCATCCACAACGATGACGTGACGACGTTCGACTTCGTCGAGCGCATGCTGATGAGCATCTTCAAACTGTCGAGCGAGATCGCGGCTCACATCGCGCTGGTCACGCACGTCTACGGCATCGCGCTGGTATGCGTGCGGCCGCGCAGCGAGGCCGAGAAGCTGGTCGGTCAGGCCATCTTCGCCGCGCGGCTGGAAGGCTTTCCGCTCATGCTGACGGCCGAGCCGGAAGAGGAGTAGAGACGCGCCGCAGCCATTCAAGCCACAAGCATCGCGTCTCTACGGTGAACTACTCTGACTGTTGGGCAGTCAATCTCGCAAGCCCAAACCGCTGATGCTTGAGTGACCAGCGTGCGCCGTTCATCAGCAAACGCTGCGATTTTTCCAGCGGCTGCACGCCCTCAAACTCTTGGCTGATGCGCTCGAGCGCGGTGACGACTCGCGCGTCCGGTGGGCGAAACGATAAGCCGAACACCGCCTCTCCCCGCACCTTCAGGTTTGCATCGTTTAGCGCAATTTCGATCAACGTGTCCGTCAGGTCGGCCTGAAGCGGCGACGGCTTGCAGCGTTGGCAACACAGCGAGTGCACCGCTTGCCGCCGCACGCGCGGCACGTCGTCGTTGAGCAGTTCGACCAGCGGCAGCACGCACCGGTCGTCGGCCAGATGATCCATCAGGTCGGCGCACCACCGCCGCACTTTGGGGTTCTCGTGTTGTAAGCCCCGCACGGCGTCGTCGAGCACGGTTTGGCCCTGCGCGAACAACGCCTTGTAAGCCTCATATTGCTCGCCTCTGTCTTGTGAGCCGAGCAGTTCGATCAATTGGTCGTTTGAACGTGTTTGGTCCATTGTTGTTGGGATTGCCTTCTATGGCGATCCGTTGACGCGTTCCTATGTCGCGTGCGAGAAACGAAACAGCCCTCCGAGTCGGAGGGCTGTGAATCAACTGAACCAAACGCGCATGGCCGGGTGAAACTCAATACTCCTGATCGGAGGCGTGATGCGATGCCGCATGTGCGATTGCGGTTGCATCTGCTGGGATTGCATCCCAGATTGGGGTGTCGAGTTTGAGCACGATCACGAGGCAGAGTATAGCTGCTAACGCCCGATCACGATTTCTCCATTCGGCACCATTCCGGCGACTTGTCGGCAAGCCGCACGATCACGTCGAGGGCAAAGCGACAGACTTCTTCGATTTGAGCCACGCTCAACCACTCGCGGGTGTCACGTGGATGGTGCAGCACGTTCTTCATCTCCAGCGAACCAAGCGGAATGCTGGGGATGCCATTCGAGTAAAACGCATAGTGATTGCTCGCCGGCCATCCATCCACCTGCACAAGACCTTTATACGACTGCTTTACCTCGGCCAGCATGTGCTTCAATGCTTCTGAGCACGACAGCGCTGATACGGTATTCGCCGTCAAGGTTTGGCCCACGCCATCGATGTTAATCACAGCCAGCACATGATCGAGGTCGGACGGTTTGTGCGGCGTCATGATCTCTTTGCCATATTCATACTTGGGCACCGACAAACCGTATTGGGCGAGATACGGATCTTCGTCCAAGCCCTCCGCGCCATATTCCTCCGCCGTAAACGCGATGAACTCCATTGAGATCGGCAACGGATTCGCTTTGGCATAGTCAGCCAGCGCCAGCAAGGCCGCAACGCCTGAGCCGTTGTCCCATGCGCCGGTTGTGTGTCGGCTGGTGTCATAGTGCGCGCACACAATGATGCGCCTTCGGCCAGATGGGCGCAGATTTGTCGCAATGATATGGCTGGTCTCGCTTTTGCCGCGTTCGCTGGTTATTGTCAATCTCGCCGTCTGGCCGATTGCTGCGAGCACCAGAACGCCGTCTTCGGCAGAAACTGTCGCTGAGGGGATGGAGAGATTCATGTCCTCGACGATGGGCTGCAGATAGGCCGGCGCCGGGCATACGGTGATGATTGCGCGCGGGCGCTTCTGCCGCAGCCACAGGCCAACCTGACGATCAAGCTCGGGCAGATAGACGGCATTCTCCGAATAACCCGATAGCGGATCTCGGGTCAGTTCGCCGCACATGACCAGAATGTGGTCGCTAACATCATCGAGCGCGGCCAGTTCGGCCAGGGATCGGGCGCTGACCAAGGGCGCAATCACATCACACGCGGGCGAGTACGTGTTGAGCAGAATCGGGATGAGCTGGTCGCCGATGCGGAGTGCACCACCGAGATCATGCCAGGATTGGCACGCAAACGTCAGACGCTGCGTGTCCAGCGACGCGTCTTGAAAGCACTGTTCAATGTAACGCGCGGCCGCTGCATTGCCGGGCGAGCCGATAAAGCGATTACCGATGGCACACAGTTTGTCGAGGTGACGGCCGATTGATTCTTGCATCACGGGTTGAATTCCTGAGAATTTCAATTCCAAAGCCAAAGGGACTTGTGTAAGTGTTGACATGCTTTCACAATACAACGCTGATGCAAGAATGAAGACTTCACCGCATTTCACAGCGGAATTTGCTTATGAAAATCGCACCGACAAGGCAAAAGCCTACATTTGCACTCAAAGGTTTGAGATGAACCCTGAAACCCGTTACCGCACCATAGACCTGGCGCGATTGGCCAAATGCAGTGTGCAGAAGGTGCGCAATTGGGAAGCGCTTGGGTTTCTGCCGCCCGTCAAGCGCGGCTCAAACGGTTATCGCTACTACACCGACCAGCACGTCGAGGCATTTCACGTCAGCCGCGCGCTTGGCTTCCCCTGGGTGATCGTGCTAGACATCATGCAGGCCGTGCACCGCGCTGATTTGCCTGCGGCGCTGGCGATCATTGACGCGCACCAGGCCCATTTACATCGGCAACGCGAGCACACCAGGGACACGCTCGTGGCCTTGCGCGACGCATCCAGCACGTTGTCCAAACGCCGGACGATCTCGATTTCCGACGGGCCGATCACGATAGGCACGGCGGCAAGACAGGCAGGTGTGCGCGTCTCGGCGGTGCGCTTTTGGGAACAACAAGGCCTGTTGCAACCGGTGCGTGAAAAATACAGCCGTTACCGGCGATACGACGTCGCACAACTGCGGCAGTTACAGATCATCGCCACATTGCGCAAGGCCGACTATTCGTTTGACGCCATTCGCACTGTGCTGGATGAGCTAGCATCCGGCAACACCGAGCAAGCCATTGCAGCAGCCGAGCAGAGGTTGACCGAGTTGACGCGCGTCAGCGCGCAGCGGCTGCGCGGGTTGGCGCTGTTGTGGAGGTATGTGGAGAAATACTTCGGCGAGCAACTCACTCACTTACAGATACCTGCCGACCAATAGCTTTGTTCTTTCTCTCGCTTCAGCTGTAATCCGCTCGCGCGCGGTCATCACGGCGAACTTCATCGCGCCGGCGCTCTCGTGCGGCAGCGCATCTACACCAGCCACGATGTTGATGATGGCCTTCTGTGCCAACTCCAGATTCGCGTGCAGCCGCTCGATCACCATCTCGACCGTGACCTCGCCCTCTTCCTCATGCCACACGTCGTAATCGGTGACGTGGGCCATGATGGCGAAGTCCAACTCGGCCTCGCGCGCCAGGAACGCCTCGGGGCAGGCGGTCATGCCGATGATGTCGCAGCCCCAGGCGCGGAAGGCGTGGCTCTCGGCCTTGGTGCTAAAGCGCGGGCCTTCGATCGTGATCAGCGCCCCGCCCTCGTGGACTACACCACCGGCGTCCTTCACTGCTTTGACGATGGTCGTGCTGAGCGACTTTGATAGCGGGTCGCCGACCGAGACATGCCCGACCACGCCACCGTCGAAGAACGACGCGGCGCGCTTGCCCTTGGTGAAGTCGAACAGTTGATTGGGCACGACGATGTCGCGCGGCCGCATGTGCTCGCGCAGGCTGCCGCACGCGCTCACGCTGACCACATGCTTCGCGCCCAACGACTTGAGCGCCCAGATGTTGGCCCGATACGGTACCTCGCTTGGATTCAAACGATGCCCGCGCCCATGCCGAGGCAGGAAGGCGACGCGCTTGCCGTTGAGTGTGCCGACGATGACCGCGTCCGATGGGTCGCCGAAGGGCGTGCTGATCGCGATCTCTTCAACATCGGTCAGGCCGGGCATGGCATATAGCCCGCTGCCGCCGATGACGGCTAGGATGATGGGGTTGCTCATGCTATTTGAATGCGAATGCATCACAAGACAATTCGGAAGCCGGCTTGTTCAAAATGGTGATCCGTCGTTAAGACATCAACGATCTCACGCTCCCGCATCACAACGAAGGAGATGCAGTCCGTCAACCCCCATTCTTTGTCTTCGCGAGTGACATATAGATTCACTGCCTTGTCAAACAAGCCATGGGTGACGCTTATAACGTCAATCGTTGGGTCTTCACGTATGGACTTCAGGATACGAGTACCCTGAATGCGTTGAGGCGATTTTGAAAAGGCATTGCCTATCTCAGTCAATACGGCTTCGGTCGTAACTGAGCCGACTGATTCCGTCTTTGCTGCGAGCGAGGCAGATACAGTTCTTGCCCTTAAGTGAAACTTGTCGCGCGGGTTGAAGAGCGCGATGATGTAGCTCGTATCCACGAATGTGGCCGGTTTTAGCATGGCGCTCACCGCTCAATCATATGCCCGTACAAATAATCATCCAGTCGCTCGGCATAGTCTTCAGGCAAGCCGGGGACATGAACTTCTTCCGACAAGGCCAGCATACGACCAAAGAAATTTCCGTCGGGCGATGATGATTTGACGCTCCGCTTCCTTATTTTGTTTGGCGTTAAGCCGTTAGCCTGCAAGGCGATACGGAGCGACAGGCGAATAGCCTGCGCCTTTGTCTTAACGTTGAAGTGTTGGCGAATCGCCTCCAGCGCAGCATCGTCAGACTCGTCAAACCAGAACATGCGCCTATTCATGCCAGGAAGTATAGCATTTTGCTATACATATTGATCGGCGACTCACTCGAGGCTATTCTTGATCGCGCGTGCGATTGCGTTCATGTCCGCTTCGCTCACGCGCTGATCCTCTGACACGCCGAGATGCTTGAATATGTTGAGGGCACGCTGATCAGCCGGCATGTCGGCCATGACCGGAATGATGTGGAAATGCACGTGTGGATGCTGTGGGTGTTCGGCGAACTGTATGACGTAGGTCTTGACGCAGCCGGTCACCTGTGTCACGCGCGGCGAGGAGATCACAAGTTAGGCACGGCATGGATAGTGACAATGGGTAACGGATAATTTGTAATTGCTGGAATCTCCGATTACCAATCACCAATCACTTTAGACCCCGCATGATCTCCAGCACCTGCTGCTTGTTGATCGGCCCGTTCCAAATTTTTTGCACCACGCCGGCGCTGTCGAGAAAGACCGTCGTCGGCATACCGCGCACGCCGTAGGCATCGCTTACCTTGCCGTCTGGGTCTTCGACCACGATGTAGGGCACGGCGTTGTTCTCGGCGAATTTCACCAGGTTGGCCTTGTCGTCGTTTGTGCCGATGCCGACAAACTCGGCATTCACGCCGTCGCGCTTGAGGTCGTTGTAGGCCTCGATCAGCGCCGGCGTTTCCTCCAGGCACGGCGGACACCATGACGCCCAAAAGTTGATCATCGCCGGCTTGCCCTTCAAATCTTCTAGGGCAACCGGCTGGCCGGCGAAGTTGTTCAGCGTGAACTGCGGCGCGGGCAGCCCTTCGCGCAGCAGCGCGCGGCTGGAAGCGGGAATCACCGGCACAGCGCCAGATTGGGCTGCGTTGTTGCTGCTCAGGATGAGCACGGCCAAGCCGATGCCCATCAGCCCCGCAACCACCGCGATCACCAACAGTCCGGTGGGAAAGGGCTTGCGTTCAGGTTGGGTTTGCGTTTCCATGTCACTTGGCCGACGTCGAATTTGCTGGCGCGTTCGCGTTCGATGGGGGCACGGGCGCGCCCCGCGCCGGGATGACGGAGCCGTCAATCAACGGGAAGATCACCCAGGCGATGCCGAAGCCAAATAGCGCCCCCGTCGCCACGCGCAGGAACCAATTGCTCTCCCGAAACGGGAAGAGATTAAACGGCGGCTGGCTGAGCAACTGTGAGAAGCCATCTAGCGCGATGGGCACGAGCGCGATCAACAGGAACACCAGCCACGGCAACGGCCTGCGCCGCCCGCGCACCAGCGCATAGATCATGCCGTTGAACGCAATGGCCAGATAGATTGCCACGTCGCGCTGGCATAGCGCCACCTTGTAGCCCATCTGGTCATTGCCCTGAAAATCGCGCGATTCAAGCAAGCCGGTGAACGACGCCGTGTCAATGCCGGTGGCCTGCTCAAACTCCGGCCGGGTGTATGCGCCCTGCTCGCCAAACAAGAAGAACGAGCGGAAGCCGTAGGTGTGGCACATCAGCTTGTAGGGCTGATAGATCACCTGCGACAAGCCATCCAGGCCGATCTTCTTGAGGACCGGCGCGCCAAACGGTAACGCGCCGTATACGAGCAACACGCCAACGAGCACCGCCAGCCAGTGCTTCTGCATGTCATAGCCGAGGCGGTTGATGCGTTCAACCATAGGTCACAGGATTTTAACTGGGCTGGATGTTCAATTTTCCATCTGCCGCTTGGCCAACACGCCGCCCAGCGACCCCATAATCCAGCCAAAGATCAATGCGAACAGCAGATAACCGAACACGAAGCTGATATCCTGACCGCGAAAGTATTCCGCCCCCAGGGTGATGTTGAACTGTTGAATCTGCTCCAATTGCGCCGGGTTGAGCTGGGCCATGCGCTCGGCGGCGGTCTGGTCATTGACCGACGCGTAGCGCACAAGGTTATAGCCCATGAAGGGCAACGCATACGCCAGCGCGGCGTAGATGCCGCCGGTCGTGCCGGCGGCGCGAAACGAGTTGGGGTCAATCGGGATGGCAGCCCGCGCAGCAGCGATCCCACCCGACAGCGCCACAGCCGCAGCGACGACGCATTGCAGCGCCAGAAAACTCTCCGACAACACCAGCATGATGATGCCGACGACGAGGGCGATGACAGCCACGAACAGCGCGCGCTTCCGCGCCGCAGCGGCAGCTTCAATCTGTGCGGGTGTGCGAACTTTCTTCATAGCGACCCGGCTACTTGAGCGTAACTGCGCCCATGCCGCCGCCCAATGCGCCGAGCAACAGCCCAATCAGCGGGAATCCCAATCCGCAACACGCCACCGCCAGCCCAAGCGAGAATTGGGTGAGCGTGCGCAGATCAATGTTGGCTGCCTGAAGTTGCTGCATCTGCGCCTGTGTCGCCACCTGCCGCTCCACCTGTGACTGCATGACGCGCATGTATTCGGGATCGAGCGACAGCAGCAGCGACACGCCCACAAACACCAGCGACACCAGCACGCCTGCGATCAGGCCGCTGATGGCGCCTGCGCTCGTGCCCTCGGCGCGTTGCGTGGCTCCACTCTCCCGCGCCGCAAAGAACCCGGCCACGCTGAAGCCGGTGATGATGATCATGGTGCCGAGAATTCGCATCTCGTCGCTCGATGCGAATTGCTGCGCCGCCTCGGCCAGACCGAGCGTGAGGCCGGCGATCAGGCCGACGCGCAGTGCGGGGCGGAAGTTGCGGGCGGGCGGCTGTGTGGGTGTTGTGCGGGGTTGCATGAGGGCAGAGGTGCAGTGGGGCAAAGGTGCAAAGGTGCAGAGGTGCAGAGGTGCAGTGGGAGATTCACCTCAGCCCCTCTGCTCCTCCGCGCCTCCGCTCATTTGGTTTGAAAGAGGTCGTCAATTGCGTCGGCCAGTTGCTTGAGCGTGGCCACCTGGTGCACGGCGTTGGAGAGCGGCGCGTAGGCCAGCATGTCGCTATCGCCGTGGCCCCATTGATACTCCGGCTCGGGGTTGAACCAGATCACCTTTCGGGCGCGCATCTTGAGCAGCTGTATCAGGTCGGTGCGCGGGTCGTTGTAGTTGTTGCGCCCATCGCCGACGAAGATCAGGATGGTGCGCCGGTCCACCGTGTCGCCGTGCTCCTTGACGAAGGTATTCAGGCTGTTGCCCAGGTCGGTGTTGTAATAGCCCGGCGGCAGCGTGTGCAGCACGATCTCAACTGCCTCTTGGGGGCGGTTCTCCTCGAACACCATGCTGATGTCGTGGATGTCGCCGATGAAGGCGAACGAGCGCGCCTTGCTGATCTGATCCTGCATCTCGTAGACCATGCGCAGCATGAACTCGGCCACCGGGCGCATGCTGGTGCTCACGTCCACGATCACGGTAATCTTGGGCTTGAGGTGGCGCTTCTTCACCTTGATCTCGACCGGCACGCCCATGTTGCGCTGGTTGAAGCGAATCGTGCCCTTGACGTCGAAGTGGCCCTTCTTGCCGCGGCGTTGGCGCAGGGCCGCCCGCGAACGCAGCCGCGCCACCAGCCGGCGCACGTGGTTGCGCAGTTCATCGGTCTCGGACTCGCTCAGCGACGACAGCGGCTTGTTCATCAGGTCGTCAATGCGTTGCCGGCGCGGGTTGTCGTTGGGCTGGTTGAGCAGGTTCTGGCCGACGAAGCGGCTGACCTGTTCGCGCAGCGCCTCGGCGTTGCCCTCGACCGTCTCGCGCACTTCCTGGCGGCCCTCGCCGTTCATGCCCTGCTGCTTGAGCTGCTTCATCAACGCTTCGAGCGCGTCTTTGAGTTGCTCCGGCGTCAGCCCCATCTCGCGCAACATGCGCTCGGTCAGCCACTGCTGCACCTGCTGGTTGCCGCGCATGTTCTTGTTGATGCCGGCCTGCCTGGCGTATTGCTCCATCTGCTCGCGGCTGGGCTGCTGGCCGTTGGCCAGCATCTGCATCAGTTGGCGAAGCTGCTGGCGCAAGTTTTCGATGGCGTTCTGCAACTGCTGCTGTTGCTCTTTGGTCAGCCCTTCGGGCGACTGCATGGGCGGGCCTTCGTGGCCGAAGTAGAGCGGGAAGTGTTGGTCGAAGGCCGGCACGTCGGCCGGTTCTTTCACCAATGTGGCCTTGAGCGCCGTCTTGAACGTATCGCGATCCATCACGCCGACGGCGTCAATGGCCTTCATCGCGTCGGCGCTTTCGGCCAGCGACACGCGCACGCCGGCGCTGCGCAACGCGGTAATGAACTCGACAATTCGTTGATCCATTTTCGATTTTCGATTTTCGATTTTCGATTTTTGATTCTGGTTGAATCCAAAATCCGCAATCGAAAATCCAAAATCATCTAGCGCATGCCCACATCCTGCCCGCGCTTGCCGCCGCTCAGGGCGCGCCGCGCGCGCTGGATGTCGCTCTCGTGCTTCAGGATCACGGTCAGGGTGTCGTTCAATGTCTTCTCGTCGAGGTGCTTTGCGTTGATTGCCACGAGGGCCTTGGCCCAGTCCACCGTCTCGGCCACGCTAGGCGACTTCTTCAGGTCGAGGCCGCGCAGGCGCTGCACGATCTCCACACATTGCTTGGCCACGCCCGGCGTCAGGTTCGGCGCGCGCATCTGCACGATGCGCAGTTCGCTCTCAAAGGTCGGGTAATCCACGAACAGATACAGCGCCCGGCGTTTGAGCGCCTCGCTCAGCTCGCGGGTGTTGTTGCTGGTCAGCACCACCATCGGCTGGTGCAACGCCTTGATCGTGCCCAGCTCCGGCACGCTGACCTGGAAGTCGCTCAGGATTTCGAGCAGGAAGGCCTCGAACTCGGCGTCGGCGCGGTCAATCTCGTCAATCAGCAAGACCACCGGCTTCTCGTTCATCAAGGCCTTGAGCAGCGGACGCGGCAACAGGAAGCGCTGGGAGAAGAACACGTTCTCCTCCTTGCCCAGCGCATCGGCCGCCTGGGCCAGCGATGTCGCCTCGCCCATCACCTGGCCGAGCTTGTCGCGCAGCAGTTGGGTGTAGAGCATCTGCTTGCTGTATTCCCATTCATACAGCGCCTTGGCCTCGTCCAGGCCCTCGTAGCATTGCAGGCGGATGAGTTCGCGCCCGCTGGCCCCGGCCCACGCCTTGGCCAGTTCGGTCTTGCCCACGCCGGCCGGGCCTTCGGCCAGGATCGGCTTGCCCATGCATTCGGCGAGATAAACGACGGTGGAGATTTCGTCCGATGCGATGTACTGCTGCCCCAACAACCCAGAGGTCACGTCCGCAATCGAATTGAACATGGCGGAAGAATACACCACGCGGGTGAGGGGAGAGCAAGGGGGCTGAAAGTCGGCTCGCACCTGCCGCGACCGCCCGGAGATCAATCTCCTGGCTACAAAACGGCGTCGGCTGAAGCCGACTTTCAGCCCGATTCATCGGGCGAGTGACACGATGTGATCCGCATCCCATAAGCAGTTCTGGCCCGATTGTGAAGACGGTTTTACAACGTTCTCGGCGGCGGTTCAGCCGGGCACGCTACGCTGATGGCCGAGGCATTTGAACCCATGAAAAGTTTGACCTTTCGAAATAAAGCATTGATCGCCGTGGGCACATTTACTGTGCTCGCGGCTGCCGTTCTGGCGTTGGCCGTCTCGGCCGGCGCCGGCACACCAGCGTTGGCGCAGACCAATCCCACGCCCACACCCGCCGCGCCATCCAGCAAAAGCGGCGTGAAGGGCAACCGGGCCATCACCCAGACCGTGATTACCGAAGTGATCACTGGCTCACCGGCGGCGACGGCTGGCTTGGCAGCCGGGGACGTCGTCGTGGCGATTGACGGCGTCGCCATCGCCGCAAAGGACGACCTGTCCAAGGCTGTGGCCGCCAAGAAGCCAGGCGATGTGCTGGCGTTGGAACTGCTCAACAGCGACGGCAGCAGGCGCACGGTGTCGGTGACGCTGGGTGACAACCCGCAGAGCGCCGGAGCGGCCTATCTGGGCGTGCGCTATGGTGGTCACGGCAGCAAGCGCGGCGGCCCCAGCGGGCCAGGTGGGCGCGGCGCGCGCGGCTTGGCTGGCCCGGTGGTGATCGCCGATGTGCAAGCCAACAGCCCGGCCGCGACAGTCGGTCTGCTAAAGGATGATGTGATTACGCAGGTGAACGGCGCAGACGTGTCCGACTTCCGCGCGCTGCAACGGACGCTCGCCAGCGCCAATGTTGGCGACAAGGTCACGTTGACCATCACCCGCAGCGGCGCATCGCAGACCGTTGATGTGACGCTGGGCGACAACCCGAACAAGGCTGGCACGCCCTACCTCGGCATCAGCATCGCGCCAGCCCGGCCAGTCCCGGCCACGCCCAGCGTCAGCAGCTAGGTTGGTGCCCAAATGAAATGGCACGTGGTAGGGCGCGCTCTCCGTAGCGCGCACGCTGGGAACGCTACGGAGAGCGTTCCCTACAAGCACCAGAACATCTGGCAGTCGCAGTCAACGTAGCGACTCGACGCGCACACTGTCCGAGCGCAGGCCCAGCCTGTGTTCCTCCCATCCCCCAGGCGCGCAGCCCTCTCCCAAGCGAGAGGGCTGTGCGCTTTTTCAAGGCCCGCGCTCACACAACATCCCAATACCATCTTCACAATGTCTGAAGAACCGCGCGGCACACTACTAACCAGACTCAGTAGTTGAAAATTTCGCCGTTTGCCGCGTTCACACGGCCATAAGATGGCCGTGCTACAGAGCAGCGTCCCAAGCTTGGGACTTAAAACTGGCTTCAGCCGGGGCTGTTTTGTAGCCGCCGATTTATCGGTGGGCGGACACGGCAAGCGCGAGCCGATGTTTTCAACTACTGAGACTGGCAAAGAGGCGAACCCATGACGACAATAGACGCCATCGCCATGGCACAAAAAATTCTGGTGGTGGACGACGAAGCCAAGCTGCGCGAGATGATCCGCGTGTATCTGGAGCAGGAGGGCTTTCGCGTCATCGAAGCGCCCAACGGGCGCGAGGCGCTGTTTGCGGCCCGGCACGAGAAGCCCGACCTGATCGTGCTCGACTGGATGATGCCGGAGATGAACGGGGCCGACTTCATGCGCGCCCACAGCAAGGAAGCCAGCACGCCCATCATCATGCTGACGGCCAGGGTGGAGGATCACGACAAGATCATCGGGCTGGAAATCGGCGCGGACGACTATGTGACCAAGCCATTCAATGTGCGCGAACTGACCGCGCGCATCCGGGCCGTGTTGCGCCGCGCCAACAAGACGCCCGAGGCCGATGTGTTACGCGCCGCCGACATCGAGCTCGACCGGTTGGGCGCGACGGTGAAGGTGGGCGATCGCTACGTGGACTTGACCAAGTCGGAGTTCGAGTTGCTGGCCGCGCTGATGGCGGTGCCGGGCAAGGTGTTTTCGCGGCTGGATTTGCTCGACCACATGTCGGGCGATGCCTTCGAGGGTTACGAGCGCACGATTGACGTGCACATCCGCAACCTGCGCGCCAAGATCGAGCCCGACACCAAAAACCCGCGTTACGTCGAGACGGTCTATGGCATGGGATATCGCTTCGCCAAGGGGAGCGAGCAGAAGGCAATTGGTAATCAATAACTCATGTTACGCACTGTGCAGAATATCTCTCGCAAAGAGCGCCAATTGCGCCAAATTTCTTTGCGGATTTGGCGGTCTTCGCGAGAGGTTCTGTGTAATGTGAGTCACTAAGCACCAGTTACCGATTACTCGAATCATGCGCTCGCTCGCCCTCAAGCTCACGCTCGCGTTTCTGCTGGTCGCAGTCATCGGCGTGGTGCTGTTTGCTGTGCTGGTCGGCCAGCGCACTCAGTCCGAGTTCTCACGGTTTCTATCGGCGCGCGATCAACAGGTGTTGGTGAATGCGCTGACCAATTACTACGCCGCGCGCGACAGTTGGGAGGGCGTGAACGACCAACTGGCCAAAAGCTCGCCCTTTGACCTGTATCTGCGCAGCGCCGTCCTGGCCGATGCACAAGGCAAGATCATCATTGGCGATGAGCGGCACGCGGTTGGGCAGACCTTGCAACCCGAAGAAATCGAGCAAGCGGTCGCCATTCAAGTGGATGGCATCACGGTGGGCTACATCCGCTTCACCCCCACGGGCGGCCCAAGACCGGGCTACGGTGACGGCTATGGCTATCCCAAAGATCGCCCATCCTCTGGCCCACGGCCACCACCAAACAACGATAACGACTTCATTGGGCGCATTGGTGAAGCTGCGCTCGTCAGCGCCGGCATTGCCGCGTTGGCCGCGCTGGCCATCGGCGTGATCCTGGCCCGCACCCTCACCCGCCCCGTGCGTGAACTCACGCTTGCGACCAAGACGATGGCCGCCGGCAACCTGGGCCAACAAGTGGTCGTGCACTCCAACGACGAGATCGGGCAACTGGCTCAATCGTTCAACCAGATGAGCAGCGATCTGGCCCGCGCCAGCCAAAGCCGCAAGCAGATGACGGCTGATCTGGCGCACGACCTGCGCACGCCCTTGAGCATTTTGCGCGGCTACACCGAGGGGCTGGAAGAGGGTCGTCTGCAAGGTTCACCCAAGCTCTACGGCATCATGCACGCTGAGGTTGAGCACTTGCAGCGCTTGGTTGAAGACTTGCGCACGCTGTCGCTGGCCGATGCGGGCGAGATTCGCCTGAACAAGCGCGCGGTGGATCCCAAGGCATTGCTGGAGCGCACGGCGCTGGCTTACTTCGTGCAGGCCGAGGAGCGCGGCGTGGCCCTGCGAGTCGAAGCGCCGGATGGCCTGCCCTCGATCAACGTGGACACGGATCGCATTACGCAGGTGCTCAACAACCTGGTGTCGAACGCGCTGCGGCACACGGCCCAAGGCGAAGTCGTGCTCTCGGCGTCGGCTCCTTCCGATAGCCGCGCAGTTGAGATCAAGGTTCGCGATACCGGCTCCGGCATCGCCGCCGATGACCTGCCGTATGTGTTCGATCGCTTTTATCGCTCCGACAAGTCGCGCCAACGGGCAGAAGGCGACGACGATTCATCGGGATTGGGTTTGGCGATTGCGAAAGCCATCGTCGAGGCGCATGGCGGGACGATCAAAGTCGCCTCCGCGCCGGGTCAGGGCACCACGTTTACGATCATGCTGCCCAATTGAGGCAAAGACACCAGCCCCGGCTCGATGACATCGAGCCGGGGCTGGCAGTCACATGCGTTGGGTTGTGCGTCGTGGCGCAACCTGGCACCCACGCTACTTCATCGCGCGCTTGACGTCGTTGGCAGCGTCATTCACGCCGCGCTTGATGTCGCTGAACACATCGCCATACTGGCCGGTGAACTTGCGCCATTCGGCCTCAGCCTGGTCGCGGGTGTAGCCATAGCGTTCCTGCAAGACGCCCAGCATCTTGTCCTGGCCACCTTCGATCTTGAGCATGTCATCGTCGGTCAGCTTGCCAAAGAAATTCTTGATGTCGCCCTTGGCTTGCTTCCACTTGCCCTGCACAACGTCGGTATTCATCTTTCTGTACCTCCTGAATCGAAACTGTCTCGGTTTCGTCCGCGGTTCTTATGAGCCGCGTCGCACAGTCACAATACAGGCAGATCACAGGCACCGTCAGCGGCGATGCGCCGACCCGTTTGTCGGAGTTTGTCTCCGACGTGTCCGTTGATTTCCTACAATGCAGCCGCCTGGCCCGATCCACCATCGTTGCGGCGCATGATTTTCACAACCGCTGCGGGCACTTGCTCAAATTCGCTCGACTTATCGAAAAAGTAATCCGCGCCCAGACGGGTGCATTCCTCGCGATAGCGCGGGTTGGCAAAGTTCGTCAACATGATGACGCCTGTGCGTGGGAATTGCGCCTTCGTCACTTTGAGCACGTCAATGCCATTGCGTAGCGACCCAGCCGGTGGCACTTGGATATCGAGGATCACCACATCGGGCTGTCGCTCGTTGATCATCTGCACGGCCGATGCGGCATCTTCGGATTCGAGGATTTCGTCAATCCCCTGAATCTCGGATAACAACTCGACAATGCGCTCGCGAATGCTTGCAGCGTCATCCATCACCAATAAATTCATCATTCACACTCCACCTCGCTTACGGAACGATAGCGGGCACACATAGCCAATTCAAGCTCAGAACTTGCCTTGTGTGTGTAGGGCAACATCGCTGGCTTGCTTTTGCCTTCCGACGGCCATCACGACAGGTTATGGTCAATGACATACCGGATCATGTCGGCGTTCGTGCTCAGGTTCATCTTCTCCAGCACGCGCGACCGATAGGTGCTGATTGTCTTTACGCTGAGCGCCAGATCATCTGCAATTTGGCCGACCGAGCGGCCCGCGCCGATCATCACCAGCACCCGATATTCCCGATCCGATAGCTTCTCGTGCGGCTCCTTCTCGGTGTTGCCGCTGATCTCAAATGCCAGCTTCTCGGCCAGCGACGGGCTGATGTATTTGCCGCCCGCCACGACCTTCTGAATCGCCTGTACCAGCTCATCCGGCGCGGCATCCTTGTTCATGTAACCTGACGCGCCCGCCTTGAGCACGCGCATGGCATATTGATCCTCCGAGTGCATGCTCAGGATCAGCACTGGCAGGCCAGGCTGGAGGTCGCGCACAGACTGCAACACATCCAGGCCATGCCGGCCGGGCATGTTGATGTCCAGCACCAGCGCTTCCCATCGTTCCTGTCGCAATTTGTCCAGCGCTTCCTGCCCATTGCACGCTTCGCCGACCGAAATCTGGCCACTCTCTTCAGCAATCTGGCGCAAGCCCTTGCGCACGATCGCGTGGTCGTCTGCAATCAATACTCGCATCATGATGGTGCTCCTTCAACCGCTCCCTGCTCACGCCGGAGCGGTATGGTTAATGTCAACACAGCCCCCTGCCCCGGCGCACCGCTCAAGGCGACATCGCCGTTCAAGGCCAGGGCGCGCTCGCGCATGCCCAACACGCCCAACGAGCTGGTGATGACTGAGTCATCGGCGATGCCCTTGCCGTTATCCGTCACGCGCATCACCAGCGCTCCGTCCGCCATGGCCAGCGTCACACGCACCTGCGTCGCCGCAGCATGACGGGCCACATTCGTCAGGGCTTCCTGCAAGATGCGAAATGCTGTGATGCTCACGTCCTGGCTTAACGCGCCCTCATCCACCGACGACTCCAAAGTGCAGGTCACGCCGGCGCGCTTCTCAAATTCGCGCAGTTGCCACTCCACGGCCGCCTCCAGCCCAAACGCATCCAGCACGCCCGGCCGCAGCTCCGAAGAGATGCGCCGGGTGATTTGAATGGTCTCATCCACCAGGCGCGTGGCAGATTTGATCTTGTCCAGCGCCGGACTTTGATCGGGCGGCAGACGGCGGTGCGCAGCCGCCAAGTCCATCTTGATGCTGGTCAGCGCCTGACCGATCTGATCGTGCACCTCGCGCGCGATGCGCCGGCGCTCCTCTTCAATCGCCTCGTTCTGCCGCTGAGAGAGCGTGCGCAACTCTTTTTGAAACACTAGCAGCCGGGCGTTGCTGTGTTGCAACTGCGCCGTGCGCTTCTGCACACGCTGCTCCAGGTCAGCATTGAGCTGTTGCAGTTCTTGATACAGCCGCGCGCTATCCAAAGCCTGACCGACTCGCATGGCGATCTGCTGTGCCAGCTCCACATCGGCCGCCGTAAACGGCGGAGAGTCCTTTTCGCGGATGAGCGTGAGCACGCCCAGCACGCGCCCGCGTTCCTTCATTGGCAGCACGATGGCCGAACCCAGCGTTTCCAACGACGCTTCAACCTGAGAGCGTTCGTCTTGCGACATTGGCCGTTCGAGCATATCTGCCGACAGCGTTGGATACAACACCGCCTCGCCATTGCGCAGGCGCTGGACAAACTGTGAATTTGAGTTGAGATCGAGCGCAGGGAAGTAGCGGTCAAGCACGCTCTGCAACGCCGCCAGGCGCTCAGGCGACTTGTGCACGCACACCGATTGCTCCACGATCTCGTTTACCCCCGGCACACCGATGATGCAAATGTCGGAGAACCGGCCGCACACCGCGCTGGCAATGTCCCTCAGGCTCTCGGTGTAGTCCAGCGACCGCACAGCCGCCGCGCCCACTTCGGCCAAGGTGCGCTGTTCTTCTTCCTCAGCCTTCAGCGCAGTCACGGCGGCATTGCGTTCCCGCTCGCGCTGTTGCAGCGCCGAGGCCATCTCGTCAAAGCTGGATGCCAGTTCACCCAACTCGGTCGCATCGTGCGGCAGGCCAGTGCGGGCGGAAAGATCGCCTTCGCGCAACCGCGCGGCGGTGTTGATGACGCCGCGCGCCCGCCGCACGATCAACAAATCGCCCAATACCCAGGCCAGGCTGGCCGCGAACAACGCGCCTAGGCCCAGCGTGACCAGGTTGCGAAGGAGCGTCTGATTTACGTTGGCCGATACTTGATCGGTCGCGACGCCGACATTCACAAACAAGTCGTTGTCTGGCACGCCCGGCACCGATGAGAAGGCATATAAGCGGCGCGTGCCTTCGATGCCGGTCATTTCGGCCACGCGCTCACGGTTATCGCGGCCTTCGGTCAATATTCTTTGTGTGATGGGTTGATCCGCATACGTCTTGCCAACATAGTCCTGCGGATCGGGCCAGCGTACGATGAAGGTGCCATCACGATCGAGGATATCCACCACATAGCCATCGGGCAACCGGAGGGCCTTGATCGTGTCGTTCAAGCCGTCAATGTCAATGCCAGCTGCGATGACCCGCACCACGCCGCCTCGCTCGTCCAAGATGGGATAGCCAAAGGTGAGATTGGGCTTGCCGGTGAGGGTTGCGCGCTGGAACCCGCCCACCACGAACTCTCTTTTCTCCAGCGTGCGGGTGAAGAACTCACGCTGGGCCACGTTGACCGGCTGCGTGAATGCGGCCGAGCTGCAAATCACATTCCCCTGTGCATCGCTCACGCTGAAACCGCGATAACCGGGGGACGCTGTCAATACGCTTGCCAGGAACTGATTGCAGTCAGCCGGATCATTCCGGCGCACTCTGACGGTCTGTGACAACGTTGTAAGCAGCGTCTTGGTGTTTTGCACCATCTGCGCCTGGCTCATGGCGGCCAGGCGCAGGTACGATAAGTTCGTTTGCTCGATCTCGCGCACCTCGCGCCGGCCCTGCTCGACCGCGCCATAGACGGCCAAAGCCAACCCCGGCAACACAGCCAGCAGAACCAGCAACATGAGCCGCGAGCGCAGACTGGAGAACAATGGTGTGCACATTGCTCAAAAGTCAAGCATAGCGTCGGGCCAGGCGGTCAGGACATCGGCCTTGACAAACCGAATGCGTAGGACAAACACTTACACGATTGTAGGCATATTCCTACTAACGCGACCGCTCAGCCATCTTCGCTACGGCATCTTGCATGACCGAGCCATCGGGGTTGAGCACGCGCGCCTTGAACTGCCAGTCGCCGTCGTTGGTGTCAATCTTGAGCAGCAACGCGTTTAAGCCTTTCTTCAGTTCGATGGGCGGCAGATCAATATCGCGCTTGTCGTCGGGCATGAAGCGGCTGACCTTGTTGCGCCAGATCTCCTTGCCGTTGAGCCACGCCGCCAAGCCATCGTCGCTGTTCATGCCCAGCAGGCCCTTGCGATCTTCGGGCACCTCGATCCACACAAAGGCATATGCCACCGTGCGATAGCTGGGCGAGATGTAGTTGAGCAGGTTGACGTTGTGGGATGGGCTGCGGATGGGATACGCCGATACGTCGCCGGGCCGGGCAACGTAGTTCGCCTCGCTGCCGGAGATGGCGTCGTCATTCAGCGACAAGAATGGATAGCCGCCATGCAGCCACCATGAACGGATGTAACCATCGCTTGGGAAAGGATGCAGGGTGATCTTCGAGGCAGCGACATCGCCCTTGGCGTTGCTCGCGCTGAAGATCGCTTCAATCCGGCTGTCGTCGCTCATATCCTTCGGCATGACGAACGATGCGGTCAACCCTTGCGTCTCGGTGATGACGCTCGGCCTGCGGCCGTCGTAGCGCGTCACGCGCCAGCCCGATTGCACGGCATTGCTGATCGCCCCGGTCAGCGTGACGGCCGCGCCGCCCAACACCGTGTCGCCATCAAACGGCGCAAGGATCGTCGCGACCGGCCGCGTGCTCGCGAGTGGCTGCGTGATCGTCGCGAGTGAGCCAAGTGGCCCGGCCTCATTCACGATGCGTCGAAAGCCACCGGAATAGATGGAGAGGTAATACAGCGCGCCGTCCGGCCCGAACTGAATGTCCACAGGCTCACCCGTGGTGGTGGCAAATTCGACCGTCTGGCTGAACTGGCCGTTTGCATCCAGCACAGTGCGGAACATGGTCTGCGTGGAGTAATCGCCCCAGAAGAAGTCGCCCTTCATCTCCGGCGGGAAGTTTTCGCCCCGGTTGAAATCACCGGCTGTGACCGAAGCGTTGTTGCCGGCGTGCGGGTAGCTGAGCGCCTTCGGGGCAATCGCGCCTTCATCCAGCGATTTGCACTCGGGCGCGTCGGCGAACGCCTTGACGGCCTGCGCACCCTCCACACATGGCCAACCGAAGTTCGCGCCCGGCGTTGCGATCATCAACGATTCGTAGGTGTTCCACCCCACGTCGCCGACGTAGGGCAGCGTCGTCGTGGGGTGAAGCGCAAAGCGAAATGGGTTGCGCAAGCCATACGCCCAAATGCGCGATGCGGCGCTCTTGGGGTTGTTCTCGTCGAAGAACGGGTTGCCCGGAACGCCGTTGCCCGTCTTGGGGTCAATCCGAAGCAACTTACCCTGCACGTTGTCCACGTCCTGCGCACGCAGCGACAGCTTGTCGGGCATGGCCGAGAGCGAGCCGTCGCCGAGTGACACCCACAGATAGCCGTCTCGGTCGAACTTGAGCGCACCGACCGAGTGATTCTGAGTGTCGTTGACATGGTCGTCGAGCAGAACCACGCCGCTGCTCGGCCGCGCCGTGTTGCGTTGCACGGTGTAGCGCACCAGCCGGCTGCGGCGCGGCTGATCCACGTCCTTGTCCTGACCCGGCGCGTCCCAGGCATACAGCAGATACAGATAGCCATTGCGCATGAAGTCGGGGTCAACCGCCATGCCCAGCAAGCCGCGATCCACGAAGTCGTTCACCTCGTCAGAAATATCAATCAGCGGCTGGGCATACAGTTGGCCGTCCTTCCACACCTTCACTCGTCCGCCTTTTTCGGCGATGAAGATGCGGCCATCGGGCACAAAGGCAAAGGCCGTCGGCAGGCTCAGGTTCGAGGTGATCGCGTCGAGGCGAAAGCCTTGCGACAGGGTGAGCTGTGCGGGGCGAGCGGCGGCGGCTGGGTGGGCCTGCGGCAGGGCCGTGGCAATCATTGTCGCGGCCAGCACGCCAGCGGCGAAAGGTCGGAGTGCGTTCATGATGAGCGTGTGCGTCACGGGATTTCGAGCAATACAGTGTCGTCGGGCCACGGCGCGCCGTCGGCCTTGAGGGCAGGCAGGCGCTGGCCGGTCGGCGCGTCATACCAGCCGATGCGCAGCCGCGCCGCGCCCTCGGGCAGCGTGATCTGGCGCGCGTCGCGCACGCGCTCGTTCGCGTCCCACAGGCCGGTCGGGTATTGTCCGTCAAAGGGCTGTGCGTCTGCCTGCGCGATCATGTTGCCAGCGGCATCGAGCACATGCACGAACAGCGTGTAGTCCCTGTCGGGCTGCTTGAGCGCCGTCCAGGTAAAGGCAACTTCTCCAGGCAGGGCATTCATTTCGTCGAGCCGGATCATCTGGCCAAACGTGGCCGAGCTCGATTCGGTCAGCGCTGCCGGCACATCGCTCGGCGCATCCACCTTCACCCGGCCGATCAGGAACGTGTCTGCGTTCGCGCCATCAATCGGCAGCAAGCCCGGCTGCGGGTATTGCGCGAACAGGCTCAGTTGAATCTTGGCCGCGCCGCGCCCTGCATCGCCGTCAATGGGCAGCGCGTAGTCATCGCGGAAGAACTGGCCGGGTTGCCAGCGTTGGGTGGAGAAGCGGCCATTAAACGGGATGAACTGCCTGCGGCCGATCACCTCATCCTGCGCGTCCAGCGCTTCCAGCACCACGCGGTAGCTCTGGTTGATCGGTTGCGTCGCGCCCCAATACAGCGTCACCGGCACGTGCCCGCCGGGCTTCACGCGGCGTTCGCCCAGTTCGGCATGCAACAGCTTGACCACGCCGCCAAATGTCGGCCCGGCTGTTCCGGTCGTGGCGTCGGGCAGGTTGTTGGCCCGGCGCAGTTGCGCCTCGTCCATCGCAGGCGGCGTGGCGAAGGCCGGCTGCACCACCCAGAACGGCGTGACCAACGCCAAAGCAGCCAAGGCAGCCGGCGCACCGATGGCTACCGCGCGCCGGGCAACCAGCGGCGTGAGCGCCAGCCACCCCGCTGCGACCAGGATCGCCAACAGCGCGATGCCCGGCATGATCAGGCGGCCATTCTCTGTGCCGGCGTAGCTGACCAGCCACGGCACGAACAACGCCAGCAGCGCCAGTTGCCATACCACCAGCGGCATCAGCGCCGTGCGGAAGAAGGCACGCGAGCGCAAGGCCGGCGTGCGCGCCACGATGCGGATGCACCCAATCACCGCCAGCGCCAGCCCCAGCCCGAACAGCGCATTCACCCAATTTGGAAAGGCTAGCTCGATGCCGATGTTGCCAAAATACGACAAGATGATTTCGGGGATGGCCGCGAATACCTGTGGCACGGTCAGCGGCGTCTCGCGCAGCAGTGCCTCGTTGGCGAAGCGCACCCGATCCCACGCCAGCGGGTCGCCGTAGCTGATGGTGTTGAAGGCGAACCACCAGCCAGCCGTGAGCGCGAAGCCGGCGGCCAGCGCGATGAGGCTGCGAAATAGCGCGCGGCGCGGCCGGGCCAGCACCCACGCCACGCAGGCGGCCGGCGCAAACAGCCCCAAGCTACCGACCTTGCACAACACGGCGATGCCGATGAGCGCGCCGAGCGCGAGGAAATGGGCAGTGAGCAGTGGGGAGTGGGGAGTCGTCCCACTGCCCACGGCCCACTGCCGACTCATCATCCGTGCCATCCACCAGCACGCCAGCGTGGCCGCGAAAGTGATGGCTACGTCGTTGCTGACGATGCTGCTGACGTGGATGAACTTGGGGTTGAAGGCAATGAGCGCCGCCGCCAAAGGCGGAATGAGGGATTGGTAATTAGCAGTCGGTAATTGGTTAACGACGATCCGCGCGATGAGATAGGCAAGCACAATCGTGGCCGCGCCGAGCAACGACGAGAATAGCCGCGCCGCGCGCACGGCCCACACCGCGCCTTGATACGGGAATCTCTCCGCCTCGGTGTGCACGTGCAAGTTCTTCACGCTGGCGAAGTCGGCGTTCAAGTCATTGTCGAACCAGTCGGGGTTGAGTTGGCTGATGGCGGGCAGGTTGGTGCGGTCGAACGGGCTGATGACCAGCGCCGTCAACACGTAATACAACGGCGGCTGCGCGGCCTCGTGCGCTGGCAACTCCTGGCGCAGATCGGGGAAGCGCCGCTCACGGGCCAGATAGTCGGCATAGGTGAAGTGGGAGGCCTCGTCCGACGCCTCGAAGGCGGGCAGCGTCACGTTGTAGACGAGGCACAGCGCAAGAAAAGTGCCGACGATGATGCCCACAACGACGACCGACGACCGACGACCGACGATTGTCGTCCATCGTTCATCGTCTGTCGTCATCATTCCAGAAGCCATCGAAACAGATTGCGGGCGTAGACGCGATTGTCAAACTGGTCAATGTCCGTGCCGGGGCCGGGCCCGTTGTGGAAGGTGTTGCGGTCGCACGTGCCGGCGATCCTGCCGCCGGCGGCGTTCTCGCGCACCCACGTGCACGCCACGGCATCGCCCGGTTGAATCTTGGCCTGCTCGGGCGGCTGGACGGCGCAGCCGCTGCGCTCCAACGGCGAACACTTCGACAGCACCGCGTTGTCGGTTTGCGTCGCGGCAGGGATCAAAAATTGACTGCTGCCCTCGGTGGCGAAGGAGGTCACGCCCTGCATGATCGGGTGCGACGACACGATGTCGGTGATTTGGGTCGTGGGCTGAAAGTTGTCCGGGAAGACCTCGACGCCGAACTGCTTGAGGAAGCTGTTGTCGCTCGTCCAGTTGTTCGGGCCGTATTGAAAGTCGGCATACAGCAAGATGCTGCCGCCATCGGTGAAGTAATTCGTCAGCGCACTCACCTCGCCGGCGGTGAGCGGGCGGCCGTTCGAGCCGAGCACGACCACGGCATACGACGAGATTAGCCCGGGCGTGATGGCGTTGCTGGCGGTGAGGATGAACTCATCCACCGTGACAAACAGGTCGCGCTCCAACACCTCCGTGCGCAGGCGGGTAAAGCTCTCCGGCTTTGTGCCATCGTCGCGCACGCGCGAGTGCGGGTAGCCATTCTCCGGGATGTGGTCACCGTTGATGAACAGGATGCGTTTGAACTCGCTGCGCTTGACTGACGGCAGGAAGGCGCGCGGCGTGACGGTGGCTTGCGCAACAGAGGCGGACACAGTTGGCGCAGCCACTGGCGACGGCTCAACGGCTTGGGTTGGCTGGGTCAACGGGCTTTGCTGAGCGGGTTGAACGGGTGATTGCAGCGGCGCGGGCGGTTGGGCTGTGTTTGTCGGAGCCGGGGCTGCGGTTGCACTTTCTGCCGTCGGCGGGTTTGTCGCTGTGGCTATCGCCGTGGCTGGTGTAGGCGTCGGTGTCGCCGGCGATGCGCCGCATGCGGTCAGCATCACCCACAGCGCCAGGGTGAGTCGAAACAGTCGCAATCGCACAGTGGCGCGATTATACGGAGGCAATAAGGGGCAGACGCACTTGCGCCCAGCACGTAGCCGCCGTCGGACGACCGGCGCGTACCCTACGGGTTGAGCATGGCGTCGTGTATGCGCTGTGATGCGCCTTGAGCGATGGTTGGGAAATGACCACTTCGGGGTAAACTCGGCGTGATGGAACCGCACATATCTCATGACCTGCGCGACGAAACCATCGAGTCAAAGGCCCGATGGTTCAAATCGCTGTCACTCGAAGAACGCATGGACTTCTTGTGCGCCATCGTTGACCTGATTCTTGAGACCAACCCGCAGTTCATCCAGCACATCTATGCTCAACCAACTTCGGGACGTGTTCGCGTGCTTACAAAAGCATGACGTGAAATACGTCGTCATCGGCGGAATTGCCGCCGTCTTGCACGGCGTGCCACGCGCGACATTCGACCTCGACATGCTGATCGAGGCGACGCCCGAGAACGCGCGGCGACTGCTGGACGCTTTCGCAGATGCTGGGCTTGGCACGGCAACCATGACTACGATCGAGGATATTCTTGCGCACGATGTGACGATCTTCAACGACCGTGTCCGCATCGATGTTCAGACCAAGACGCCCGGCATTGAATTTGATGATGTGTGGGTCAGAAGAAAGATCGTGACCTATCAAAAGCAGCAGTTTTACATTTTGTCGTTGACCGATCTGATCGCGTCGAAGCAAGCTGCCGGACGGCCAAAAGATATTGAGGACATCAATGCGCTGCAAGCTGGCGATGACTGAAGTCATGAATCACCGCACGACAAGCAGCAAATGCGCCGCCGAGCGTGTAGGAAGCGGATTCGGCCAGCAGATTCTTGAACGGATAAACGGATGGCCGGCACCTATCCATCCGCTTATCCGCATCGTCATCTGTTGACGGCATGGGCTCTCACCGCACCAATGTTGGCAAATGAGCCCTGTGAGGATGCTTTCCAGGCACTACAACATATCCTTCAAGTCGAACAAAACCGTAGTCAGGTGTCAATGGTTGACCGCCTCTATCTGGAAATAGCGAGGTGATCCAATTGTCGCTTCGCGAGGGACTCCACCAACTGTAGAGCGGCAATGTCCCAGGGGGTTGCGGCAAATCCGGTCGAAAAATGTAACCTTCTAATCGTACAAACCCATAGTCTGGCGAAAGGGGTTTGCCGCCATCATTGGGGAACAAAGTGGTAACCCAGTTATCACCTCTCGAAGGACTCCACCAGCTAAACAGTTGGATAGTACCGGGCGGCTTTGGCAGATCGGGGTTGTAAATACAGCCCTCCAGTCTTACGTATCCGTAATCAGGTGTAAGAGGTTGATCTGCCAAAGGGGCATGTTGGCTAGTAGCCCAATTATCTTCCCGGAAAGAACTCCACCAGCTATTGAAAGGCACAAGTGATTGGCGGGTTTCGCCACACATACGTCGTGTGTTCCAGTCCCATATCATCCTTGTAATCCATGCACTAATATTCGGGCGCATTCCACCAGCACCGTCGGGGCCACCTTTACCAAAAGTGACTACATAACGACCTCCAGTGCCATCGTAGCCGTCTAGCACCGAGGTAGGTCCTTGCGCAGCCCCAATCACATACTCAATACCTGTCCGCGAATCAATCCAATACAAAGGACCTCCAGAGTCTCCTAGCTGAGCTGTAGCACTGTTATCGCCCTTGACTCCCAGCATGTTGGGTAGAGACACACCGAAATTTGTATAAGGAATCATTCCATTGCTTGCGCCAACAGTTTTTCGTATGGAAGGCGCATTTCCTGATTCATCCAGACCCCAACCAGCCATACGATATCGTTGACCCTTCCAAAAGTCTGACGAGTTCGTTAAGGGGCCTTGTAACAATACGCGCTTAGGGATAGCGACATTTGCAGGAACTTGATTCTGCAGGCGAATTAGTGCAATATCTTCGCCAACGGAAAAATTGGCGAGACGCGCCTGCATGATCAAGCGTGGGCGATTCCGATCTGGTCCGAACACCACCGTGACAGTTTTTGGCACCCATTCTTCCGGAGGTTCTTGCTGGTTAGGTATACAGTGACCAGCCGTCAAAACTACATCGGACGTAATAAGGGTGCCAGAACAACCGTCTACCCATACAGTTGCATTCCTTTCAGGCGTATCTATGTCGTTTTGTGCCCCCGTGAGATGGGGTAACAGCGGTTTTGCGGGTTGAACATCGCCTGTCTGTCGCGCCCCTGGGTCAGGCAGCTGCATGTCCGGCGTTGGCTGCGGGTCCTGCGCGACCGCGCGTCCAGCGGTCAACCCAAGCACAATCAGGCCAATGGCGGATAAGGCGACGAGCGGCTTCTTGTTCATTCGTTCCTCTCGGTTGCGAACAGCTTGTTGAATGTTGCCTGGAAACACAGCGCCTTGGTGCCGGTGGTCTTGCAATAGAATTGCAGCCCTCGATACAAAGCCGGTAGGACTGTAGCTGCACAGCGTCAAAAAAACGACAAAACAGGCAACGGCACGAGGAGGCAGGGGGATGGAGAGTGAACTGGGTCGGTTGAGACTTTATCTTTTCGGGTTGTTCCGCCTTGAACGTGAAAAGCACGAGATTGCATTCCCCGCTCGTAAGGTCGAGTCACTTCTGGCCTACCTCGCCCTTCACCCCGAAGCGCACTCCCGCGACACTCTGGCCACGCTCATGTGGGGTGATTCGGATACGAAAGAAGCCCGACACTCCCTGCGCACCGCGCTCAGCACGCTGAACAGGCTTTTTGGCGATCACGCGTTGATCGCCGACCGCACCGCCGTTCGGATCAATCCAAATGCGGCTTTGTGGGTAGACGTGCATGAATTCGATGCACTCACGCGCCAGCCTGGTGAGCCAGATGATCTGGAGCGCGCCATCAAGCTGTATCGCGATGACCTGCTGGTGGACTTCCACGATGAATGGATTCAAGCCATCCGCGAACGCTACCTGCAACGCTACGTGGCAGCGCTGCTGCATTTGGCGCAGGCAATGCGCGCTCGCAGCGAATATGACCGGGCCATTGAGTATGCAGCGATGGCGCTTGCACGCGATGCGCTCAACGAGCAGGCGCATCACCAATTGATGTTCTGCCACGTCGCGCTGGGCAATCGCCCGGCTGCGCAGCGGCAATACGACAAGCTGGTGCAGATGCTGCGCGACGAGTTCAATCTTGAGCCGTCGGCAGAGACACGAGCGCTTTACGACTGGATCAGACACGCGCCCGCTCAGCGCGAGGCGCGCGAGGCGCAGATTACCAACCTACCTATTCCGCTCACCAGTTTCATCGGCCGCAAGCGTGAGACGGCAGAGGTGAAGCGACTGCTCACATCTAGTTCCCCTTCCCTTTCAGGGGCGGGGCTAGGGGTAAGTGGCCCTTCGATGGGCCAGAGGTCGAGTCCGCGCCTCATCACCCTAACCGGTGCGGGCGGCAGCGGCAAGACGCGCCTGGCCATTCAAGCCGCGACCGACTTGATTGACTACTTCAAGGATGGCGTGTGGTGGGTCGAGCTTGCGCCGGTAGTCAGTGAAGCCTTCGTACCTCAGGCGGTAGCTAAGGCATTAGGTGTGCAGGAGGCATCCGATCAAGCTCTGACGGACACGATCACGAATCACCTTTGCGACAAACACGCCTTGCTCATCCTGGACAACTGCGAACACGTGTTGGCCGTCTGCGGGCGATTGGCTCAGACGTTACTGCAGGCATGCCCAGACCTGCGGATTCTGGTCACCAGCCGCGAGCCCCTCGGCATGCTGGGTGAGGTGACCTGGCCGGTGCCGACGTTATCCCTGCCCGATTCGCACAAGCTGTCGCTCGTACAGGCGCTGCTCGAATACGAGGGGTTCCGTCTGTTTATCGAGCGCGCGCAAGCAGTGAACGCCGGCTTCGCCCTGACTGACGATCAGGCTCTGGCAATAGCGCAGATTTGCCGGCGACTGGACGGCATCCCACTGGCCATTGAGCTTGCTGCCGCGCGGGTGCGGTCAATGAGCGTTGACCGAATTGCGGCCAACCTAAACGACCGCTTCAACCTGCTCACGGGAGGGAACCGATCGGCTTTACCGCGCCACCAGACGTTGCGGGCCACCATAGATTGGAGCTATGCGCTGCTGTCCGAGCCGGAGCGCATCCTGTTCCGCCAACTGTCGGTGTTAGTCGGTGGATGGACGCTCGAAGCTGCCGAGGCTGTTGCCTCGGAATTGGGAATGCCGAATGCCGAGTTAAGGAAAGGAGATGCACCATCATTCCACACCTCACACTCGCGCCTCGTGGATAAGTCGCTCGTGTTGGCCGAACAACACTACGGCGACATGCGCTATCGCATGTTGGAGACCATTCGCGAATATGCCGCGGAAAAGCTGGTCGGGTCGGGCGAACAAGTACGCATACGGGACATCCATTTAGACTTTTTCACCTGATGTCAGGACACATTTGCAGCCGGGAGTGCGAAATCGAGTTTGATGCGGGGATCGAGGAAGGCCAATAACGAAGCATCTTGCTCAAGGAGCTTGACCACAGCGTTGACCAGACTCAACTCGCA
>Ga0224722_1000036_pt1 | contig 72275 bp, 60 predicted proteins | sample Balambano_FR1_Me_FD_161646 | JGI IMG/M metagenome (GOLD analysis project Ga0224722, IMG submission 161646) | Freshwater sediment microbial communities from Lake Towuti, South Sulawesi, Indonesia - Balambano_FR1_MetaG | ecosystem: Environmental > Aquatic > Freshwater > Lake > Sediment | place...
GACCGCATGTGGGTTGCACAATTTTCGGCTCACCCATCGTCAACTGGAAGCTGCTTGAGCTTGAAATCGCTAGAGCCGCTTCTCCGTAACACCTTTGAATACTTCACTATTTCCGATAAAGTTTATTGATCAATCAACAGACGTGTGATTGCAATTCTAAATTGCTTTTGAGTGGGAATTTTGACGAACCTTAGATTAGTGTGATTTAATCGCAAACCGCATTAAAAATGTCGTTTCCTGACAGGAAATTGTTGGTATCAAGATTAAGGTCTTGATGTAGTATGGTTCCATGCAACTTCAGGAAGTTGATGTTTAAAGGTTCAAACTATCTAGAATTGAGCTTGAGCATTGACAGCTTGATGTGCAGTTTATCCTCCCTAAAGTTGTAAGTGAATGTCTAGAAAGAAAAAATCTGAACCTCTAACTGGTGAACCACTTCTGAAGAAAGTCAGAGAACTAGAACACCTGACCAAAGAGGAAAAGGCAAAAGAATGTGGTTACTACACCACTACGAAAAGCGGTGTAGAACGAGTGAATATGATGAAGTTCCTCAACGCCTTGATTGATGCTGAGGGAATTGAGTTAGACGGAAAAGCTAGTTCTAATGGTCGAGGTGGGCGGAGCGCAAGCTATCGAATTAGTGTCCAGTCGAATGGTAATTTGTTGATCGGTGCAGCTTACACCAAGCAGATGGATTTGAAGCCTGGAGATGAATTTGAAATATCTTTAGGCCGAAAGCATATTCAGCTAAAGCAACTTGATGAAGTAGATGAGTAAGTTTGAACAAAGTTCAATTTTTCTCTCATCTTTAGCGGTTTCTGGGAAAAGAGCCGCTGCTTCAGCAATTGGCGTTAATGGTCTTCTGACTGCTTATGGCCTTCGCTAGATGATAGGTGATGGAATTAAAGCATTTTATTGAATAAATTAATAACTGTCATGAGTTTTTTAGAATCTATTGATTGGATGACAGCCGCACCTGCATTGCTAGCGATCGCCATTTTTGTGGGTGGCATGCTGATGATGTTCACAGGCATATGGACGAGCCGCAACCGATAACCCCTCAGAATGACAATGTCAATCTGGAGCAATCCTTTCAGCGGCAAATTCAAGCTGATTGTTTCACCACCGAGATTGGAATCGGTTCTACAACTGGCTTAGAAGCAGAAATTTGATGTTGCAGTGCTTGTTGGGTAATGGCAATGCTGCAAGCTAAAGCAATCTGCTCCTGATCTAAAATACCAATCACTTGCTTGGGCTGTTGTCGGCTCATGACTGGTAACTGTCGTAGACCCCGTGTTGCCATGCGTGATTTTGCTTCAGCAAGTGGTTCATCGTCGTAGGCGACCAGCAAATCGACTGTACAAACGTCAGCCAGGGTCGGCATGCCCAAATGTTCCCCTGTGATGCGCAAAACCGAAGTATCTGCATCCAAATTTGCGATCGCCCGATTGATGTCCTGCAACGTAACAATACCCAGTAACTCATGAGTTGCATCAAAAACCAGAGCACTGCGAACATGCTGACGAGTCAACAGTAGGCCCCCCTCAACCACCGACAAAGCACCCGCAGCCGAAACAAACGTTGACTGCATTGCTTCTCTCACGGTTAGATGCTGAAGCACATCTTGATCCGGGTGCCGCTCACCCTTCAGTTCCGTGGGTTGTACTGTCGGCAGATCACGAGTAATGGGTTTTAATCGCTCAATGAGCCAAACGCTTAACCCAACCGCTGCCATCAACGGCAAAATAATTCGGTAATCGCGCGTCAGTTCAAACAAGAGCAGAATTGCGGTTAACGGCGCCCGCACACTAGCGGCTAACACCGCTGCCATACCCACCATTGCATAGGCTGGAGGAGCCGCCACATTCAATGCGGCGATCGCTGGAACCACCTTCAAGGCAGTTCCGTAGGCCGCACCCAACGAAGCACCCAAAAACATCGCTGGCGCAAACAACCCACCCACCAACCCGCTACCAGAACTAACGGCGGTCATGGCCAATTTGGCAACCAGCAGCGATAACGAAAGCGAAACGGGGAAATGGACATCGGCCAACATCGCTTCGATCGTCTCGTAGCCAATCCCTAAAATTTGAGGAAACCAGAGGGCTACAACTCCCACACACACGCCTCCCATAATCGGGCGCACCACGATCGGCACCGTTGCCATACCACCCAACCCAGGAATCTCGCCGCGAAAAAAGCGCTGGGCAACCTGAATCGCTTGGGTATAGGCGATCGACACCAAACTTGCAAACAGTCCTAACCCCAAATACAGCGGCAATTCCAACAAACTCCGCACTTCGTAACTGGGAAGCGTAAACGCGGCTTGGCCACCCGTTCCAATCTGAGAAATCAGCGCTGCGACCACAGCTGACAGCAGCACCACGCTAACAGCTGACGTGGCAAATGTAGTACCCAAAACCACTTCCAGCGCAAAGAAAACTCCTGCAATTGGAGCATTGAACCCCGCCGCCAACCCCGCTGCAGCCCCCGCACTCAATAAAAGTTTCTGCCGCTCCTGCGATACCTTCAAACACTGCCCTAGTAACACCCCAATGTTGGCTCCAATTTCGACGCTGGGTCCCTCTGGGCCCAAAGACGCGCCTGTTCCTAAGGAAACCGACGCAGCGATCGCTTTTGCCGAGGCTTTGCCCACAGAAACACGTTGCGCCTGGGGCGACGCAATTAACGATGACAATGAAGCCCCAAACTCCTGCCACCGCCACCGCATTAGACCCACCACTAACCCACCCAGGCTAGGAATAATTGCTAACGTCCAAACTCCCCAAACAGACAAAGGCCCCAGTAAATCTGCCAACATCCAATGTTGAATTTGAGTAATGAGATGATGAAAGAGAACGACGGCCAGCCCCGTCCCGCCTCCGATCGCAACGGCCAAAAACAGGACAATTGCCTCAGGAGAAGGGTGGAGTTTATCAGAGAGGGTCGAAAGGGGCGTGGAGGAACTGCGAACAGGAGGAACCTCAGACAGTGAAGTGTCTGATGAAGGGCTAGCTTTCATTTAACAGACAACCAAATAAGCGGAAAAAATTAGGAATAAGAGTAAAATAACAGGCGCGAATCACCTCCTTCCATTCTATGGCTCTGGATTGACCTCTGAAAAGAAAGATTGGTAAGGTTTTGCCGGATGCTGACAGAATAAATTACGAATAAAGTAATAAAGAGGCATCAGATTGAGGTTAAGCTCTTGAAATCGTTTCTTAAAGTTTGGACATTTATCATCAAATTCACTGATGGTTGCCTCTCATGTCCTCTAAACTAAAATGTAAAAATACTTAGATAGTGATCCCAAACCATTTGTGAGCAAAGACGTTCCATGGAAGGTTTCTACGGAGAGTCTAGACTTTCACAAGTCAAATGGGATCGCTGTAGCTGTTGTGTTTTATCTCTAGCTTGCTATTGTCTATTTCTTGATTGCACCTCGAATGAATGCTCCCACATTTGATGCACACCCCGCTTCTTGTCCAATTTGTCGTCGTTCGTCCCCATGCCAATCAACCAAGCTGTTAACGGGTTTGTTGATTTGCCAGCGCTGCCAGGAGCGCCTTGTGGTGAGCTGGAGTGGCCATTATGTTCGAGATCCATTTCACCTTCAGCAATTGAATTTAGGGCGATCGCTGCGGCGCGAAAGCCATCCCGTTCATCGCATTATTCGAGACTTAAAGTTAAACCACCCCAACGCTATAGCGGCAATCCTGGCCGGAGTTACCTTGCTTGGCCTTGCCGGTATCTTTGCTGAAAAACTGTCCTCCAGTTCTACTCAATCGCCTCAATCCAGTTTTCTTCATCCCCAGTGATGCTGGCTTCAGCGCAGTAAGACAGAGGGGGGAAGACAAACCCTTGATTGCGTTTGATCGAAAACGCTCCCTATTCATCCATACTGGGTTTGTTCCGTTGAATCAGCAGTATGGACTTGATCTTTATTCCAGTTGAAGAGTTTTACTTTGCCCTGACTTTAGCCGTCAGAACATTAGAAGATGTCACCACTCCAGGATTAGCAGAAACGGTTGCCACCAAACTTCAGCAAGAACTGGGGCAACCTTCGACCGTTGCAGCAGCTTCTCAAAATACTTACAACTACGTGTTTAGGGTGAAAGATATTGACAACAGTCCCAATCCTCAACTTGTGCTTTCGATTTCAGATTGGCAGGGCAGTTTGCGCATCAGCAGCGATTATGGTTGGACATTGGACAGCGATCGCAAACCCGTCCGCACGGAAAAATTTGAACAGCGCACTACGTTCGCCCAACAAGTCAAAGAACACCTGCAACATTGGTTAAATATTCAGATTTAACTCTTTAACTTCAGTTGTTGAGATTGGTTGATAACAATAATCGCGTCCTCAAAAGTTTCTTAGCCGTGCAAACTTTAAACCGGGGAGGGCTGTCATGCAGCAAACACGCCCTGGTTTAGACAATGCACTAAGCTCTTGATGAACTTTATGATGGGGAATAATGAAGAGACTTATTGGTGCGCTCTCATTTGCAAGCATCTGCACTCTTTCTCTGTATACAGTCGCCCAGGAGGCAATGTTACAGGGTAAGTCACTATTAGAAGCATTGCGGCAAGGCGGCTATGTGATTTTGGTTCGTCATGCGGCTACAGACAAGAACCAGAAGGATGCTGCAAATGTCAGTCTTACAGACTGCACAACTCAACGTAATCTTTCCGAGGAAGGGAAAACTGTCGCTCGGAAGATGGGAGAAAAGGTCAATTCTCTAAAGATTCCAATTGGCCAAGTTTTCTCTAGCCCCTACTGTCGCACAATGGACACAGGCCGCTTAGCCTTTGGTCAGCCTACAGCTGTAGAAACACTTGGCTATTTCCCTGACAACGAAGCCGGAAAGAGCCAAGCTGCTTCAGCTTTAAAGCCACTCTTGTCTGCAAGACCAGCATCAAACACGAACACTGTTTTGATTTCCCATAGCTTGAACATCGGCTCTGCGATCGGCTTTGTTCCTGAAGAAGGAGAAGTGATTATTTTCAAGCCTGGTGGCGATAGCAACTTTAAGATGGTGGGACGGGTTCGGCCTGAGCAGTGGGAAAGCTTATTAGCCCAATAAGTCACATCATTGAACGCTCTGAAAACTCAGTTTTTTCCGGCGGGGGCAGGGCTAGCTTGCGTTCCAACAGGTGGAGAGGGCAACAACGAACCGGCAGGATTATTAGCAGGAGCAGCCCCCGGAGAGGGGAGGGCCGCCATCTGATTAATTTGATCCTTATATTTTGCCGGAGCTAATTCGGCTGCTTTCGTGAATAGCGGTTTGGCTGCTTCAACTTTGCCTTGCTGTTTGAGAATCAACGCCTGACCCAAAACTGGGCGAAAATCTTGCTTGTTTGCTTTCTCGACTTCGTTGTAAATCGCGATCGCTTCGTCATATCGTTGCTGGCTGACATACACATCCGCTAGCAGGATTTGCACAGACCCAACATCAATACTATTGGGCTGAACTTGATTCGCCTGGCCAGCGTTTTTCAGCGTATCTTGCAACAAACCGATCGCGGCCTCTGGACGCTTCTCCTGCACCAGCAACGCCACCAACCCATTGAGTGCATTCATGTCACCGGGCTTGGTTTTCAACACATCCCGATAGGTCTGCGCTGCACCTTCACGATCGCCAGTTTGTTGTTTTGCCTGCGCCAGCAGTACGGTGTACATCGTCTCGCTGGGATTGGCCTTCGAGAGTTTCTCTAACGGTACGATCGCTCCCTTCACATCATTCAACGCTAATCGAGTTTCAAGCAATCCCCGGAGTGCCGTTTGGTTGTCTGGCTCACGTTCTAGCACCAACTCATACCCCTTTGCCTGAGCTTCTAGCTCAGCTTTGCGGGCCGCCGGAGAAGCAGCAGGAGATGGAGAATTGGCTGCGGTTGAGGGTTGCCCTTGGGGAAAGAAGGCCGGCAAGACTTGGGCGAGAGACGGAACCAGGAACGCCAGAATGCCCAAAATCACTACAATCGTTACAACCCAGCGATTACGCTTTTCTGTCACGGGAATGCCTTGAACTCAATAAGCCTTTCCATTATTAACCACAAATTCAATTTCGGCGGTTGGATTTAAGATCGCTTCAAGTAACGCTTGCCACACTAACAAGGAATAGCCTCAAACTCCACACCTTGAAACCCATATCCATTTGCCGCTGTCTTAACCTTAGTAGAGCAAAAAATCCTCCAGGCAAGCTGTTATTCCAAGAAAAACTCAGAAGAATTTAATGCTGATTCTTTATGCTGTCATAGTGTTCCATTCATCAGGTGAAACATGAAACGTCGAACAGTGATTCAACGGTTACTGCAAACATCGGGTGGAGTCATCGGTGCAAGTCTGCTGGCGAGTTGTGGCAAACCCCGATCGCGCGATCCCATGTTCATGCTGAATTTACTCGACCCCGCCGAACCACTACCAGACCATGTGTTAACGCCAGTGGGCGAGTTCTATGTGCAGTCTTACGGTCTACCTGTTTCGCTCGATGCCAATCAATGGAAATTGGAATTTACGGGAGCGATCGCACACCCATTAACACTTTCATTCAAAGATATCTTGGCTGCTCCCCAAGAAGAGTTTTATTTAACAATGGAGTGCATTGGCAATCAGGCTGGCGGCGATCAAATTGGCAACGCCCTGTGGCAGGGAACGTCTTTACTCCCATTTCTGGAGCAGGCACAAGTCCAGTCGGAGGCCACGCATTTTGTCCTGCACGGCGCAGACTACTACGAAACAACTCTACCTGTTCAAGATTTGATGCGGTCTGATGTTTGTTTGGTTCACCAGATGAATCGGGCACCCCTAACTTCGGATCATGGCTACCCAGTCCGAATTATCATTCCAGGCCGGTTTGGCCAAAAGCAGCCCAAGTGGTTAATCAAGGTTGAAGCCATTGCCAAAGCGAAAAAAGGTTACTGGGAACGCCAGGGCTGGTCAAATACGGCAGAAATCCCGACGCATGGCATGATCCGCCAAGTTCAAGCCGATCGCGTTTCAGCCCGTGACCACAAAGTAGAACTTGCCAAATTTGGCACCGGCGGTTGGGCCGATGGGATTTTGGTGGCTGGAATTGCCCTGGATAAATCGAGTCCAATTCAAGCCGTCCGAATCAGTCTTGATAATGGCTCTACCTGGCACAACGTCGAGCAAAACCACCCAACTTCACCCCACGAGTGGACATTGTGGCGTTATCTGTGGCGGCCAACTCAGCCAGGCCAATATACTTTGCTGGCGATCGCCCAATCCCAGCATCAGGTGCAGCCCTTATCTGATAATGAAAGAATGGACGGCAGTGCAGGCGCACTGAAAATCCAAGTCAATTTGACACAATAGATAAGGACAGGACGAGACGCTTAAGACTAGAGATCAACACAATTGACTCTGGCTCCTGCACCATGGTTATTTCTCAACCAGAGAACCACGCTTCTCATCTATGTCCAGTTTTAGAATTTAAATAAGTTTTTAAAGAAGAGTTTACAGAACCAATTGGACAGGGAACTCTTTAGGTAAAGCCCCTTACGGGATATTGACGTCGCTGAGCTGTAAGCAAATGGATTGGTCAAAAAACCTGCAAGAACCGAAGTTTTGGCTGCTGGCGATCGCCGCTGCGGTTGCGGCAGTTCACTTAACCCTGTTAAGTCGCATCGATAATTCTGACATCTTTGCCACTAGCCTGCTATTCTGGCTGGCTGCTGGTTCTCTCATTTGGGACAATCGCGAAACCTTTAAATTTGATAGTGCATTGATTCCCAGCCTGGTTGGATCGCTCCTGTTGGGGTTGATTCTTTTAAGAGTCACCTTCTCCCCAAATTCCGCGTCCTCCGCCTGGATATTACCCTTTGTCGCCACCCTTGGTTTAGGTCTCTTGGCATCTGGATTTAAAGGAGTGCGTCAGTACTGGAAACAATTGCTCATTTTTGGCCTGTTGGCCGTTTATCCAGCTTTAAAGCTGACCTTACAAGCGATCGACCTATCTGAAATAACCGCCATGGCAGGTGCCTTTAACCTATCTTATCTGGGCTTTCCCGTGCAGCGCCAGGGTGTATTCTTGGTTATGCCAGCCAGTCGAGTTGAAGTTTATGGTGCTTGTTCTGGAATCCAGAGTATTTTGCAACTCCTCTGTATTTCTGTGCTGTTCTTACTCATGTTTCCGCTGAAGCACCACTGGCAAAAGGCGATCGTCGTTCTTTCAGCGGTCATTATTGCTTTCGTCGTCAACTCATTCCGAGTCGCGTTAATGGCAATTTTAAATAACGGCGGTGACAAAAATGCTTTTGATTACTGGCATGAGGGGCAGGGGTCACTGATTTTTTCGGCGATCGCCGTCTTCATTTTTGGATTATTTTGCTGGCTGGCCTTTCTCCGCAGCCCATCACAAAAGCCAGACTCAGGAGCAGAAGAAAATGCTTAACGCTAACTGGCCAACTGTTCGACTTGGACTGCTGGCTGCCACTTTTGTCGGGACGGCGCTCGTATGGGCACGAGTGGCTGCGATGCCCAAAGTTGAACAGGAAACTGCAAATAAGCCTGAAAACCCACTTCAGGCATCTGTGCCCATTCAAGGATGGGATTTGATTGCAAGTAAACCTGTTACATCAAACGAAGAAGCGAAGTTTGGCCGCCGTTATCAGTATCAGCAAGGAAAAACCAAACTCCAAGCAGACCAGTTTTACATGCAAAGCGATGGCAACGTCAGCCGCTATCTATTTGTGCATACACCAATCCGGACGGCAAATGCCACGATGAAAGTCAAGTTTCAGCCAGGAGTAGGGCATTATGGTCTAGTGGCGCATGGTGGCAAAGCCTATCTCAGTGCTTGCGTTAACCCTCGTGGCCTCAGTACGGTAACCGAATCCCAATTTACCCAAAATCGTTATGCCAGTGATTTACAAATTTCACGGATTATTCCCTGGTTACTGGGGCGGGAGTCTCTCATTGATTATCGTTGCCTGTGGACATTAATGTCACTACCAGTGAAAGATGGCTCACAATCTGGAACCGCAATTTCAGATGAAAAAGCTTATCAAGCATTGGAATCAGCATGGTTTTCCTGGCATCAATGGTGGCAAGCAAACTTTCCACCACCACAGTAAGTCCCACAAGCCTGGACTTTTATAGAGCTTAAGGGGAAATTATAAACTTTTTCTTCTGTAAGAAATCTTGCAATACTCTTTAGGATTGCTACAGCCCCCTCTACAATCATCGGTTCGCAGGAGGAACCAAAACATATGTCAATTCCATCTGGTGAAGCAAGCGAAAATTTAACAGCCTATCGATTTCGTTGGATTGGCTACGGTTTTTTGGTATTTGCGTTAATTGACGCTATCCATATTTTATTGACGATACCAACCGAGCAACCAACGTGGCTGTTGCAAACGATCGGTCAATTTGTTGAACGAGCGGTTGTTCCCCTCTTAGGATTCACCCTCATTTTCTTTGGTGAGTATTACGGACGGAAAGATGGAGAGAAAGTTGGACTCCGCATCTTGTCGTGGCTGTGCATCGTGTTGGCGATTTTGTTTTTGTTGATGATTCCGCCGATCGTGCTCCAAACTTTTAGCGTAAATAGTCAAGCACAACAAGTTGTTGATAAGCAGGTTGAGCAGCAACTCGCCCAACTGAAACAATTAGAAGACCAACTGGCTCGCAGCAAGCCGGAAGAGCTGAAGCAACTCGCCACCCAACTCCAGGGTTTGGGGGTTCAAGTAGATCCTAGTAAGCCAGATGCAGTCAAAGAGCAAGTACAGGAACGGATCAAAACTGTACGAGCGCAGTTGCAACAGCAAGCGCAAGGTGCCACCTCAGGCCAAGCTTCGGGATTGTGGAAAAATGCGATCAAGTGGAGTCTGGGCGCTATAGTTGCCGCTACACTTCTCTTCTACCTGTGGAGAAGCAGTCGCTGGGCGAGGTAGTTTAAGGCAAACAGTAGAAGCATAGGTAACAAGAAGTGGGTGGGTAGATGAGTGAGTAGATGAACGGGTAAAAATCATTTCTTCCCCAATTACTCATCTACTCTTCTACCTTTTCTACGCTGCTGCCATCAAGTGATTCATTTCGTCTGGTGTCAGACTAGAATTCATCACCTGACCATCTTTAAACCAGATAATGCGGCGCGTAGACCGGGCAACATCGGGTTCGTGAGTCACCATAACAACAGTCATGCCGCTGGCGTTGAGTTCAGCGAAAATATTGAGAATTTCCACTGTGGTTTTCGAGTCGAGTGCGCCTGTGGGTTCGTCTGCTAGAAGCAGGACGGGACGGCCGACGATCGCCCGGGCAATGGCAACCCGCTGTTGTTGACCACCGGAAAGTTGGTTCGGACGGTTATTTAACCGATGTGCTAGTCCGACACGGGTGAGAGCTTCTACGGCACGATCGCGGCGATCACGCTCTGAAACATTGGCATAGACCAGAGGCAACATGACGTTTTCCAGGGCAGACAGTTGGGGCAGTAGATGGAACTGCTGGAAGACGAAACCCAGCTTGCGATTACGGACATGTGCCAAATCAGTGTCGTTGAGGTGAGAAACGTCTACGTTGTCCAGATAGTAGCGCCCAGAGGTGGGTTTATCGAGGCAACCGATGATGTTCATCATGGTGGATTTGCCCGAACCGGAGGCACCCATAATTGAACAAAATTCTCCCTGCTCGATCGTCAGGTTGACCCCATCCAACGCCCTCACTTCTGTTTCGCCAGAGCCGTAAATCTTGTAAATATCTTCCAAACGGACAATGGTAGTGGTAGGCATGGTTAGGCACTCCGCAGCGCAACGATCGGGTCAAGTTTTGCGGCCTGACGGGCGGGCACAACGCCAAAGAACAAGCCAATACCGCCGGAGACCCCAGTCGCGACGGCAATCGCCACCGGAGAAACACTTGCTTGCAAAGGAGTTAAGGCTCCGACCAGCACAACTCCACCCACACCGATCGCGGTGCCAAACAATCCCCCCGCCGCTGCCAGAATCACGGCTTCAATCATGAACTGAATCAAGATATCTTGTTGAGATGCTCCGATCGCTTTCCGCAAGCCAATCTCTTGAGTTCGCTCGGTGACAGATACCAGCATGATGTTCATGATGCCGATACCGCCCACTACTAAGGAGATCGCAGCGATCGCAGCCAGCATGATGGTTAAGCCACCCGTAACCGTACCCACAATTTGCAGCACATCTTTTTGAGTTTGCACTGTGAAATCGTCTTCCGTGGTGATTTTGTGGCGTAGACGCAGCAAGTTCGTTACCTGAAATTCGGCAGCGGGAATGCTCGCTTCATCCTTTGCGGTGATCGAAATGAAAGTGAGATCTAAGCCGTAGGGGGAAGTTAGCCCAGTTAAGCGGCTAGCCATCGTGGTAATAGGGACATACACCGCATCATCCTGGTTGTTACCTAAAAATGCGCCCTTCGATTGCATCACGCCCACAACACGAAAGGTAATGCCACGAATCCGAATTTCTTCTCCGATCGGGTCACGATTACCAAAAAAGCGGGTTGCCACATCCGATCCAAGTGCGACAACCTGGCTATTGCTGGCAACGTCTTGATCACTAATGAAGCGCCCTCGCTCCATGTCGAAGCTCCGCACTGACAAGAACGATGGAGTGGTACCGACAATTAGTGAATTGGTGTTGAGGTTGCGATAGACGACAGGTAATTGGCTTTGCCGTTGGGGAGCCACTTCTTTTACTGACGGCACCTGCTCCGCGATCGCCTCGGCATCTTCCAACACCAGCGTTCGAGGTAGGTCAAACGACCGTCGCTGCGTTTGCGGGCTGCCCGGCGACACAAACAATACATTTGGGCCTAGGGATTCAAATTGTTCTGATGCTAGCCGTTGGGCACCCTGACCGATCCCAATCATGGCGATCACCGATGCGTTCCCGATGATGATACCCAGCATCGTGAGAGTACTGCGTAATTTGTTGGCAGTCAGCGTTTTGGCTGCCATCCGAGTGCTTTCGAAGAAGTCCATTACTGCTGCTCCATCCCTTTAATAATGTCAGTTAGCTTTTGCCCTTCCGGCAGCTCAACAAAAACGGGATCACCGGGTTTCACCCCGTCTAAAATCTTGGTTTCATTGCCAATATTTGGACCAATCGTAACGGGTTGAAATTTGGGCTTATTGTTGCGATCGGGTACCAGCACGCCGGTTTGGCCTTTGTTTGTGATGATGGCAACGGTCGGTACCATGAGTGCGTTGTCTACTTGTTGGCCCAAAAATGCCAGATCTGCCGTCATTCCAGAGCGGAGCTTGTCTTTCCCAGTCAGCATCTTGACTCGCACTTCAAAGGTAATCACGCCCCGTTGAGTCGGGTCTTCCTTCGCTTCGGGGGAAACCAATCGCACCAATCCGTTAAAGGTTTGATTGGGATAAGAATCGACTCGGATTTCCACCGCTTGGCCTGGTTTGATTTGCCCAATGTCTACTTCTGGCACCTTGGCTAAAATTTCTAAATCGTTTGCTAGGGTGACGATCGAGGTTGCCGAAGAAGTGTTGGAGGAAAAACTGGTGGGTGTGACGAAGTCGCCTTCAGTGGCGTTCCGTTGCGTAATCACGCCAGCGAAGGGAGCGCGAATAACGGTGTCTTCCAATTGAGTATTGATCGCTTGGAGGTTCGCTTTGGCTGCCTCCACTTGAGCGGCGGCCTGGGCAATTTCCTGGCTACGTGCTCCGTTCCGTTGCAGGCGGAGTTGCTGCACGGCATTGTTGTAACGGGCTTGGGCTTGCTCCAAATTGGCCTGGGCACTGCGTTGCTCGTTCACGACTTCATCCAGGCGATCGCGGCTGATGGCTCCATCGCTGGCCAGAGTTTGATTGCGTTCCGCCCGTTGGGTGGCCAAATTTAACCGAGTTTGAGCCGCTGCTACTTCGGCCTGCGCCTGGTTCACGCCAGCCTGTGCTTGGCCGATCGCCTCTGGCCGGTTGCCTGTCCGCAGCAAGTCCAAGTTCGCTTCTACTCGTGCCAATTCTGCCAATGCTTGTTGCCGTTGAGCTTGCAGTTCGCGACTATCCATTCGGGCAACCACTTGCCCTGCATCAACCCGATCGCCCTGTTCCACCAGCAGTTGATCTAACCGTCCGGCTGTTTTTGGGTTCAGGTTCAGTCGTCGCACCGGAATTACTTCACCGTTTGCCGTAATTCGCACCGTGACATTCTTCTGCTGCACAGGCATGACATATTCTGTGACATCGGTTTGGGGTGCATTACTTCGAGATAGGACAAATGCGGCTGTGGGTACACCAACTACACCCGCAGCGAGAAGGCCAACCAACCAGGGGTTTGGCTTTTTAGTGACTTTATTAATCAAGGGAAGTTGCATAGTCATTAGAAGAGAGAGTTCGTTAGGAATTAACAATCTGCGAGTACAGGTGGGCGGCAATGTCTGGGTGTTTTACCGCGTGTAAATCAGGGCTCGGACTGAGCTTGGGCCTTACGATAGGTTGCCCAACGATCGAGGATGAGGGGGAGTTCCGCCTCGAAAAACGCATGAATGTCGTGCATTTCCCGAAGGCGTTCGGTGAGTTCAGATGGTTCTGCTTGTAGAAGAGTCAATCCCCGTTCAGCAAGTTTCCGAAACGCTGTTATTTGATCCATCCGTCGTTTAGATAATTCCGACCAAGCATTGAGCTTAATCCGGAAATAATCTCGCCGCTGACCTGGCAAACTCATCCGCTCGATGAGTCCCAGTTGCTCCAGTAAGCGAGTCATCGTGCTGATGGAGCCTTTGCTAGCTTGAAGCACTTCCGCCAGTTCGCCAGGAGATTGATGGGGCGGGTTAGAAATCAGCAACCATCCAAAAACACGCCCTGCCATTCGAGGAAAACCAACTGTTTCAAAAAGCAATCCAACTTCTTCAACAAAATGTTGGCGATCGGATTGGAGTTGTTGATCTGGCCCTAATTCAGACCGATCTCTCTCTGCGTTGACTGAAGGGTGAGTGGAAAGTGGGTTACTGGTTAGGCTCATCGATTCCTACTTCATTAAAAAATCCCTGCTTACCTCTAAATTTAACATAACTTTGTTCTTTGTGTTCAATATATATTGAACGTTCTGATCAGAAGGTGTGAGCGATCGCGCAACGACAAGCTTTTGGCTATGATGTTTGGGATAGTCTTGCTGTCTGCCGATTTCAAATGTTAAGAAGGAAATCCTGTCCTTAGAGTTTCGACTGGATAGGTTTGATGTATTACTGGTGATGCTGGTTCGACTTGTTCAGCAAAATCTTGTGTAAAACCACACATTATTTTCTGATTTGTTCGTCCTGTCATTGCAAACAGTAAAATAAGCTGACTGAAGCCTTCACGCACCCTGCCTTAACTAGCGCCTATGAGTCCCTCGCCTGATTTGTCCCCCCAAAACACCCCCTCCGCTGAGTCAATCCCACCAGAATCAGTCGCATCTGGGCTTGATCAAACTGAAACACCTACAACAAGTGCAAATGTAGATGCTGATTCAGCCGAGCAAGCAAAGGAGGAACAGCCTGTTTTACGAAAACCTCCAATGCGTCCGGTTCGACCTCAATTCCCCACGCAAACAGCAGTGGCAAAACCTGAAGAGACGACCAAGCCTGGCGGCAAACCATCTATTTCAGCAAAACCAGCTAGTTCTAAACTGGAAATTGTTTCAGTTTCAAGTTCGTCGGAAGTCGCTTCGACGGCAGCAGCAGCACCCGAATCAAGTTCGTTGAGCGAGGATGAGCAAGCCAAGCAGGCAGCCTTACGACAACAGCCCATTCCCCCACCCAGTGAGCCAAAGCAATATCGAGCGATCGGCCTAGTTCGAGGCATCTATACCCCTTCTGAAGAAGAATTTACCCGGGGAGACTTCAAAGCGGCAGATGGATCAGATCTGAAAGCCGTTTTGTTAGGGCGGGTGATGAGCCTGGTGAAAAACCACATTGATCTGGAAAAAGAACATATTTGGGTAGTGTATCCCCGCACCCGCGAGGAGGAGAAAGAGCTTCATTTACAAATTGTGGGCGTTTGGGAGCCAGAAACACTGAAGAAAGATGAGTTGGATGAGGAAAACAGTTCCGCAGACGACTCTGCAAGTAGTTTGGCTGACCTCCAGTTAGAAGTAGATTATTTCTCAGTCAGAGGTGAGATCGTTTTTATTTCACCGGACGAAAATCTTGTTGTTGTGAAAATTCAACAAACTCCACGTAAAAACTCTCAAAAGACAAAAGCTTTCAAACTAGCCCTGCGAGGCGAGTTGGACAGTACCCGAACCGTTGGTTATTTTTGGGATCTTCACATTAAACGTGAAGATAACACCCTCTTAGTTACCGATGGAACATGCGTAGGCATGGCTCCACCGAAAAAGCGAGATAAGGATTTTGTGAAGAAAGGTCGCCCCAGAAAGCCGAGTTTTGGCCGTCCCGGCAAAGCACCAGTTGGTCGCTCTGCTCCCTCTGGCGGCGCACCTCGGCAACCACGGGAGCCTGCGTCTAAACCTATTAAGCGGAGTGAACAAAATACGGTCTCTGAGGACTAATCAATTCGCAGTTGCGATCCCCACACGTTTTGCGGCAAGAAAGCGCGATCGCTGGCAACGGCGGCTACCGGCTCTGTTAAATAAAACTTCCCAGCCTCAATCCATTGTTTCAGTTCTAACGCCACCTGACGGGATAAATAGAGGCTCGCGAGAGGTGCTACCCGTACGGGTTTTCCTTCGATCGCAATCTTGCCTGTTTTCAATTGGGCATAACTTACTAGCCCAAATGTAGGCCGAACTCGTCTGGGAATCGAAAAATCTACAATGGGGGCAACCAGGTCTTGATCTTGGACGGCGCAATGGGCGATTGCTTCTTCCTGCAAAATGGGTAACGGTAATCCCACCCCCAACATCAACGAAGGGCCGTAGCTTCTGAGGTAACACCCTCTCACCCAGTAGGGATTCATTTGTTTGGCATCACCAATTAAGGCCAAAGTTGCTGCTGGCCCGATCGGGGTACGGTTGGGCAATCGTTTTTGCAATGGGAAATGTTGTGTGCCTTCCCACGCGACATAGCCCACTCCCCCGCCCAGAAAGATGCGCGTCCCAATCCCCACTAATTGCAGATCAGGATCGTTGAGGAGGGGAGAAAGCGCCCCAGGATTAGAGTAAACTGCATTTCCCAGGCGTGGTTGGAGTGGACCTAAATACGTAAACAAAGGCCGATCCCCACCATTCACACCAACGATAAAGTTTTGATACAAATTACGCGGATTGAACAAGTAGAACTGGTTAATGGTTTCTTTGGTGATAGTGGTTTCGAACGATGCTCGCGGGTAACAATCGGTGACTTGCCCGAAAGCGCGCAGTTGCACGGCCTTACCAGCAATTAAATCCGCGATAACGTGCCCACCACCTCGTTCTCGGACTTCCTCTCCTTCCACCACTTCTGTGACATGCGTTGCGCCTAGGTATAAATCAACCGCTCCAAACCCAGAGTAGGCTGAGACCCCATCAATCCAGCATTGCCGGATTTTAATCGGTGGGTCTGTGTGACCTAAGTTGATGATTGCTCCAGAAGATTCCATGGGCTCAAACGTGCCCGTGGTAACCACATCAACTTCTTTGGCGGCTTGCGTAACGCCGATCTCAGCCACTCGGGCTTTGGCTTCTTCTACGGTCCACACCACAGCAGAGCGGCGACTGATTTTGTCGTTAATTTCGGCGATCGTCCGCATAAACTCTAATTTCATCCCCAACACGGATAGCTTTACCACATTCTGACGCAGGCACACGGGTATTCACGGCGAGACGAAAGAAATGGTTAAAGCGAGATCGCTCGGCCCAGTCGGGTAAGGTTTCCTGCCGCTTGGCTACAAAATTCTTTTGAAAATTGGGATAGACCGCTCCAGTTTGAGAATTGCGGGTGATGACAACGCAGCGCTGGCAAGGATTGACTCCAATGAACTGCACCGCCCCAATTCGGAACAGCACCGTTTCATCCGCTTTCGTAAACAGTTGATCTTCCCAAAAAGCTGGTACGCCAGCAATTTCAATATTGGCTCGAAAGCGCCGTCGAACTTCCTCCACTGTTAAATCAGGAAACCAGGAGGTAACAAGTTCTAGGGTCGCGGTACTGACGATCGTTGGGCCAGGAGAAATCCTATCGTCAGGAAAACCCATTTCCAGATTTTGAACAATTTGCACCGGAAAACCAAAATAGTTGGTTAACCAACTATTTAAGCGCTCGACCTCATGCTCTAAATGAAACGTTTCAACCTGCTCAGTCTCCTGAATATGGAGAGACATCACTCCCGCATCGAGATCAAACTGAGACCGCAAAGAGTGAATTTGGGCGTTGCGTTTGCCATTCACAAAGTTGCCACTAGCATCAACGATCGCAAATCTGCGATCGCCAGCGAAAGCACCACTAGTCAGGAAAGCCGCACAATCAATCGTAACCGGATCGAGAGATTTAACTGGGTATAACCGCAACTGCGCAACTGAGGCAAGTTGATCAGGCATAACGTTTTGAAAGTTCTAAATTATCGAAGCATGCACTGTAGAGGATTGTAGAGGCAAGTGCTGAGATTGATGCTGTAGATTGCAGGATTGACAGTGCTAGCCAAAAGAGAGAGCTTGACGAATCGAAAAATAATGCTATATATAGAGGCTGATTTTCCGTCTTGCGCTACAAAGCACTGAATGTAGAGTACGCTTATGCTTCCATTACTGCTCCCTCCACTACTGATCTAAAGAGGTGTTCCAATGTCCACCGCAACAACTGATGCCCTGACTAGACTGCAACAGGCAACTAGCCGTCAAAAACAAAAGACTCCAATGACCATAACCGGATTGGAGTCTTCTATCTCTACAAAACGTCGAGCGCCCCGCCAAAAACGGGAGCATTTGCACGACTGGAGCCACGCCTCATGATTTCAAAGGGCTTAAAATCGCACCTGGACTGTTGTTGATCGACCGCTCCGGTTAATGGTCAATGCCGCAGCGACGGGCGCCTGATTCATAAATGCTTGCAGCTCATCAAAACTCCGCAGTTGGGAACCGTTTACTGCAACTAACCGATCGCCAACTTGTAAGCCACTATTTGCTCCAGCTGTTCCAGGCTTAACCTGCTGAATCACCATTGTTCGAGTATCAACAATCACGCCTAATTTAGCTCCTGATGGCACAGGTGCCTGAGCGATCGAAGGAAAACCACCAACCCTACCATTGGCGTAGGGATCAGGATAAACGGCTGGGGGAGTTATGCCCGATTGATAAGGCGATTCGTAAGCTGGGTAAGGTTGCGCCGAGGGAAATTGGGACGATTGCCAGGGAGTGACAACATTGGGGATGACAACATCATTTCGCCGTTGGCCTGGCCAGGGAGTACCTGCCGATTCATAAAGGGGAGTGTTCGGTGCCCCCCAGGTGGAGGTTGGTGGAATTGTGGTTTGCGCTCCCCAATTTGCCCTGGGTTGAGGCGGGTTAAGGTTGGGGGGATTGGCGATCGCCGGAAAAGAGCCTCCGCCTTGAGCCGTAACTAAACTACCAGGGCGCACTCGTTCAATGAAATTACGAGCTGCCGTCCCACTGGTCGAGATACTAATGCCAGTATTGCCACCTCTAGATGATTCTAAAATTGCCTTATTGACCCCAATCATTTCACCCAACGTATTGAGTAGCGGCCCCCCAGAGTTTCCTGGTTCCAGAATCACACGAGACTGTAAATCACCGTTGCTACGGACAGCGGTAAACGTGCCCTGTGTCATGACTCCGGGCCGCCCGTAAGGACTCCCGATCGCAAGTACTGGCTGGCCAGGTTGAACACCAGTGCCACTCGCAATTTGAATTGTGGGTAGGGATTCGGAGGTATTGAGCTGGATCAGGGCAAGATCTTGGCGTAAATCTGTACCAATAACTTGTCCAGGAATTCGCCGTCCATCTGCTGTCCGCACATAAACCTGCGCACTCCCTCTCACCACGTGATTGTTGGTTAGTACTAGAGGTGTGCCGTTAGCACTAACAATACTCCCCGATCCAATTTCTCGTCCAGCATATACCGTGACTACGGCAGGATTGACCTGTTGATAAATCTGGCTAGCATTTAGACCTGGAGACCCGTAAGCGATTTGAATTGGCGCGCTACGAACAATTTCGATCGGATCTGTCAGCAACACTGAAGCCGCAAACAGGAACAAATATTGTAATTTCATGGCATCTGGAGTCTAGAAAATTCGCTGCAAGCTTCGGCTCCAGAACAGGATTCCAATCTCGCCCCAGTAAATTCCCCTAGATCAGTTGATAAAGTGTCATAAGCTTCCCGGAGATTTGCGGAATATTGAAAGGCGAAATGGTATCACAGTAATAGAGAGTGGTTACTGTTCTGGCGCTCTAGCTTTCGCTAGAGCGCCTTGACTATTCAAGGTCGAAAGCTTGGATACGTCTTCCTCCACGCAATTAGCTAGCCCATCAGGATGAATTTCAGATAAAACTCCTACTTCGGGTGATGGCAATGATTTTTTTGGGCTTTTTCTTATGATTGTGACGACAACTAATACCTTAGAAGGCAAGCGCATTGTGACCTACTACGGTGTCGTAAGCGGTGAAGCCATTTTGGGAACGAACATTTTTCGAGACTTTTTTGCTGGCATTCGAGACATTGTGGGTGGGCGCTCGGCTGGATATGAACGATCGCTGCGAGAAGCAAAGCAAACCGCCATTCGAGAAATGATGGAAGCGGCAGCCGCTTTGGGGGCGAATGCAGTGATCGGAGTAGATATTGATTATGAGTCGATCAGCATTGGGGATGGCGGCGGCATGATGATGGTCGCCGCAAGTGGCACAGCCATCCGTTATGAAGGCGAATGACTCAATTAAAGGGATGTCGAATTGGCTGAAGTGGTGTAAATTATCGTTAATTAACTTGTCGTTAACGAATCCTGCGTTATTTGCCCCTCCACTGACCATCCTTAAAGGAGCCGCGAGTGAATGCAGCCGAGCAGGCAAAAAGCCTGGAAACTGCCAGCAAGATTGCTACCCTGGTTAACCTCTTTAAATCCGAGTTCCCGGATGCCAAAGCGGATCTAAAGCCGTGGGCTAATGATCCGGACACACGAGAACTCGTTGACCCCGACTCGATCGACATTGGCTTTCACCTTCCAGGCTTCTCACGCTTGTTTCAAAGTCGCAGTATTTTGCTGCAACTCCGATTTCATGGAGATGATGCAACTGGAGATCGGCGAGTGATTGGGGCGGAAGTCGCCGGATTTAATCATCAGGGTAAACAATGGCGACTTTCTACTGTACATGAGTGGACGTTTGAGGGCGATCGTAGTCCTGCGCCGGAAGTGGCCGAGAAGTTGAAAACCTTTCTGCGTCAAGCGTTAGAGCTATTTAACTGAGTAAGCTTGCGACATATGCTAAGCCAATCTTTTCGTTAAAGATGGTTCAAGTTTAGTGTTTTCACTTTTTGGATTTTTAGACGTAAAGTCTTGATGAATCGCGAACTGCGATTGATGTTCCACGGTTTGAATTGGATAACTACAAACTCCGTTTGCATCCCATTGGAATTCGGCAATTAGGAAGGCACTCCCACTAATCACTAAGCCTGTAATGAAGGGCTTCCAAGCGGGAAAGTAGGGAAGTATCACGATCGCCGCTAAATGAACCAGACTAAGCAACAAAAACAACCGCGATCGCATCCCAAAGCCTGTCATCAAGTACCCAATGCCGCTCAAACTTAGCCAAATTGGGCAAATCTGTGGCAATATCCAAGCCCAACTGCCGAATATTCCCTGATAGGTTACGATCGCTCCACTTAACATGAGCAATATCCAACTGCCTAAGACCCAACTTAAGCGCTCAACCAACGCAAACCGCCACGTCAATCCCACGGTGCCAACAACTCCCACTAAAGTTAGCGCTGTAGCGATCAATGTTTGAGTCATCCAGTTCCAAGGAAAGAACTGCGCCATTACAAAAACTAAGGCCGAAATGGTTCCCCACAATAAACAAGCTTGATCATGACGAGTGTAAAAACTTGAGTAAATCACACGGTCGTTAATTTGCCAGTGAACTCGCCATAGTCCCGGCATCTCTGCAATTTCAAATGCTGATTTCTTAGGAGTAAAAATTGGGATTTCAACGTTAAAAAAACTCATCGTTTAAACAGATAATTTTGCTATTTATGGTTTTCATACCATTAGCTTCGCTCACTGTCAGTTTCCCATACTCTCTCATTAGTAGAGCTTTTACAGACGGCTTACTCTGTCAATAGATGTAACTTAAGCCAATAGTTCTGCCTGTTCAAGTAATAAAAGTTGAAGGCGAAAACCAGATTAATTTAAGCAACAGAACTAACAGGAATCATGATTAAAAGATGTCAATTCAAAGACAATCAAAGGAAACTTTAAGCTACGGCTAATCTCAAAAGGTGACTTAATATAAATCGGTACAGCCATACTCAGCATGCCACTCGATGCGTTTTCGTGACAAGCCTGGGCAAAGTTGAAGACTTTTCCGGCATTGAGGTCTGTCAGCAAACTCTCCTTTCATAATTTGTTTTGCTCGTCTTTTTGGCTACTAGCTATGGTGCAGTTCTTTTTGGCGATCGCGGCCATATTAGGCGGTTTTTCAGTTGCCGCCGGGGCTTTCGGTTCTCATGCCCTTAAGGAAAATCTCTCTGAACGCGCTCTTGAAATCTTTGAAACAGGCGCTCGGTATCAGATGTACCATGCGCTGGCCTTACTGGCGGTTGGGATTTTACTCAGTCGGGCGGAAGTGAGCCCACCGACTCTTCCGATCGCCGGATTTGCGTTTATTGCAGGTGTATTTATATTCTCTGGCAGCTTATATGTTCTTAGTATTAGCGGCATTAAGTGGTTAGGGGCAATCACACCGTTCGGCGGGGCATGTTTTATGTTGGGTTGGGTTTGCCTGACGATCGCCGCCTTCAACTACAAATAATGTCAGAAAAAATTGACCTGCCGATCGCTTACCGTTGCTCAAGGAAGAGATCCGCTATGGTTAAAGTTAGTCATTCTTAAGGAAGCTGAACAGTGAGCCTAGACGCACTACTCCAAACCCCATCCACCTTCACTTCACCAAGCTACCCTGCTGCGCCATTCACCACAGAAGAGTTTGATGAATATGTGATGAAAACCTATGTTCGCTACCCGATTACGCTGGCAAAAGGGGCTGGGTGTCGAGTGTGGGATACGGACGGACGGGAATATCTGGATTTTGTGGCTGGGATTGCAACCTGTACCTTGGGACACGCGCATCCTGTCATGGTGGAGGTGGTGACGCAGCAAATTCAAACCCTACACCATGTTTCCAACCTGTATTACACCACTGCTCAGGGGGAACTAGCAAAGTGGTTGGTGGATCATTCTTGCGCCGATCGGGTTTTCTTCTGCAACTCCGGAGCCGAGGCAAATGAAGGGGCAATCAAACTGGCGCGTAAGTATGCCCATGACGTGAGAAGAATTGCCAACCCGATTATTCTGACTGCTCACGCGAGCTTCCACGGACGCACCCTGGCCACCATCACCGCCACAGGGCAACCCAAATATCAGAAAGGCTTCAGTCCACTCGTGCCGGGGTTCCATTACGTGCCATTTAATGACATTGCAGCCCTGGAACAAACGATCGCCGAACTTGACCAGGATGAACCTCAAGTTGCGGCTATTCTGCTCGAAGCGCTACAGGGAGAAGGAGGGGTGCGTCCCGGTGATACCGCTTATTTTCAACGCATTCGAGAAATTTGTGATGAAACGGGTATTCTCCTGATTTGTGATGAAGTGCAGGTCGGGATGGGCCGTTCAGGTCAACTCTGGGGCTACGAAAATCATGGGATTGAACCGGATATTTTTACATCGGCTAAAGGGTTGGGTGGTGGCATCCCGATTGGGGCAATGCTGTGTAAATCCTCTTGCAATGTGTTTAATCCGGGTGATCATGCCAGCACGTTTGGCGGTAATCCTTTCGCCACAGCGGTTGCACTCGCAGTCTGTAAAACACTGGAGCAAGAAAACCTGTTGCAAAACGTGCAAGAACGAGGTGAGCAGTTGCGGGCAGGACTGCGGGCGATCGCCCAACGCTACCCAGATAAAGTGGCCGACGTGCGGGGTTGGGGCTTGATTAACGGTTTAGAACTCAAATCCGACATTGATTTGACCTCGGCTCAAGTTGTCCAATCTGCCATTAATCAGGGAGTCTTGCTCGTTCCGGCTGGACCCAAAGTCGTTCGCTTTGTCCCCCCGTTGATTGTGAATTCGGCTGAGATTGACCAGGCACTAGCGGCGATCGAGCAAGCATTGTCCACATTGTAGGAGTTGGCGGGAGGTAAATGGGTCTTACTCTCCCACTCCCCCACTTTCCCACGCCCTACTGCCCGTCAAAAAAATCGTTCAGCGGGTACCCAAACCTGGTAGATTTGGCAGAGTATTCGCAAGCACGATTTGCAACATGAAAGTTCTAGTAATTGGTGGTGATGGCTACTGCGGTTGGGCAACTGCGCTCTACCTGTCGAACCGAGGTCATGAGGTTGGAATTTTAGATAGCCTGGTGCGACGGCATTGGGACAACGAGATTTGTGTGCAAACTCTGACCCCCATCGCGCCGATTCAGCAACGCCTCAAACGCTGGCAAGAACTGACTGGCAAAGCGATCGACTTGTTCATTGGCGACATTACAAACTACGAATTTCTCAGCCAGTCCCTCCGTCAATTTGAGCCTGACGCGATCGTCCATTTTGGTGAACAGCGATCGGCTCCCTTCTCCATGATCGATCGCGAACATGCGGTCATGACCCAGGTCAATAATGTTGTTGGCACCCTCAACATTCTCTACGCCATGAAAGAGGATTTCCCCAACTGCCATCTCGTAAAGTTGGGCACCATGGGCGAGTACGGCACTCCCAACATTGACATTGAAGAAGGCTACATCACGATCGAACACAACGGACGCAAAGATACATTGCCCTATCCTAAACAACCTGGCAGTATGTATCACCTAAGTAAGGTTCATGACTCCCATAATATTCACTTTGCTTGCCGCATCTGGGGGTTACGCGCAACTGACCTGAATCAGGGTGTTGTCTACGGGGTATTGACTGAAGAAACCGGGATGGATGAATTGCTCATTAACCGCCTGGATTATGATGGCGTGTTTGGAACTGCCCTCAACCGTTTCTGCATCCAGGCTGCTGTCGGTCATCCCCTCACAGTTTACGGCAAAGGTGGCCAAACTCGCGGTTTCCTGGATATTCGAGATACGGTGCGCTGTATTGAGATTGCCTGCGAAAACCCTGCCAATGCGGGAGAATTCCGCGTGTTTAACCAGTTCACTGAAATGTTTAGTGTGGGTGATCTGGCCTACATGGTGGAAAAAGCAGGTGAAAAACTCGATTTGAAAGTTGAAGTAAAACACCTCGATAATCCCCGCATTGAAAAAGAAGAACACTACTTCAACGCCAAAAACACCAACTTGTTGGATTTGGGTTTGCAACCTCACCTGTTGTCCGATTCCCTAATTGATTCTCTGCTCAACTTCGCCATTAAATACAAAGGGCGCGTTGATGAGTCGCAAATTTTGCCCAAAGTGAAGTGGCATCGGTAAATCCTAATTCCCAATCCCTAGTTCCTAACGCCTGTTTCTATGCGCATTGCCCTATTCACTGAAACGTTTTTACCCAAAGTTGATGGCATCGTTACTCGCTTAAAACATACAGTTGACCAGCTTCAGCGACTGGGAGATCAGGTTTTGGTGATTTCGCCAGATGGGGGTTTGAGAGAATACAAGGGTGCAAAGATTTATGGAGTTTCGGGGTTCCCGTTGCCGTTGTATCCGGAATTGAAGCTGGCGCTACCCCGACCCGCGATCGGCGAGGAACTGGAGCGATTTAAACCAGACATCATTCACGTGGTTAACCCAGCCGTGTTAGGTTTGGCGGGCTTATTTTACAGCAAGATGTTGAATTTGCCACTCGTCGCCAGTTATCACACCCACTTGCCGGAATATTTGCAGCACTACGGGTTGGGCCTCTTAGAGGGGTTGCTGTGGGAGTTGCTCAAAGCTGGTCATAACCAGGCACAACTTAATCTCTGTACTTCCACGGCCATGATGCAGGCCTTGACCGAACATGGTATTGAGCGGGTGGATTTGTGGCAGCGGGGGGTTGATACGGAAACGTTCCAGCCCCATCTGGCGAATCAGGCGATGCGATCGCGCTTAACTCAAGGCCATCCCAACAGTCCGCTGCTGCTCTACGTAGGACGGTTGTCTGCGGAGAAGGAAATTGAACGAATCAAGCCTGTTCTGGAAGCAATTCCGAATGCGCGGCTGGCGTTGGTGGGGGATGGGCCAAATCGGCAAAATCTAGAGAAGCATTTTGCGGATACACCTACGAACTTTGTGGGCTACTTGCAGGGTCAAGAGTTGGGCGCTGCCTTTGCCTCAGCCGATGCGTTTGTGTTTCCATCGCGGACCGAAACACTAGGATTGGTACTTCTAGAAGCAATGGCGGCGGGTTGTCCAGTGGTGGCAGCGCGATCGGGGGGGATTCCCGATATTGTCACCGATGGGGAGAACGGCTTTCTGTTTGACCCACTGGATGAAAACGGTGCAATTAAAGCCACTCAGCGCCTGCTGGCCAACCCGGAAGAACGAGAAACGCTCCGCCGCAATGCTCGCCAAGAAGCCGAACGCTGGAGTTGGTCTGCGGCAACTCAGCAGCTACAGAATTATTATCAAGCTGTTCTTAGCTCTCGATATATGCCTACGGCTGCTTAGGCATACGAATTGAATGAACTGCAGTTTCAGTGGGATGGCTATCTTGTCCGTCCGTCCAGGTAGAATATCCACCCCACAGATGATTCAATCCTTCTCCCGTTTCAAGGCATCATCGCCGTCATTGGCAATTGTCTCTACTTCTCTGTCTTTCAAGGTCAAAGGAATCGTCAAAGCCTGCTGTTGTCCGAGCAAAGATCGATAACGCCCTAACGCCATCAAGGGAAAGTTTTGATAGTACAGGTGGTACTTCAGGTAGAAGTGACAGGGAAACCCGGTTCCAGTGAAATAGTCTTCGTCCCAGGTGCCGTCCTCTTGTTGCGTATTCACCAGGTAAGCCACCCCCCGCGAAATGGCATCGAGTTCAAACTGGCCAAGCGCTTCTCCGGCTGAGAGTAAACCGCTCACAGCCCAGGCCGTTTGAGATGCAGTGCTATCTCCCTGGCCCATATAGGCCCGATTATTATAGCTGAAACAGGTTTCACCCCAACCGCCATCCCGGTTCTGACAAGTGACAAGCCAGGCTGCACCCCGCTCGATTTCGCGGCGATGGGTATCTGGTGCAATCAACGCTAGGGCCGACAATACTCCGCTGGTGCCGTAGATGTAGTTCACCCCCCAGCGACCAAACCAGCAGCCTTCTGGTTCCTGTTCCCGGCGCAGGTAAGCGAGGGCACGATCGATGCGGGCTGGAGCAAGCAGCGAAGCAAGATTTTGATGCCGCCCCTCTGCCGTCTGTTTTTGCCCCAAACGGCCCATCATTTCCAGCACTCTAGCCGTGACATCCGCCGTGTTGGGATCAATCATGGCTTTCAAATCGCCGTAGGACACCTGATTTAACCAATCGGCGTTGTTGTCCAGGTCAAAGGCGGCCCAGCCACCGGGGCTACACTGCATAGAAGCAATCCACTGAACAGCTCGCGCGATCGCCTGTTGCTTCAACTCCTCATTCGGCATCTGAATTGCGTTGAGGGCCATTACCACCACTGCCGTATCATCCACATCAGGGTAAAACCGATTGATAAACTCAAACGCCCAGGCTCCTGGCTTCCCAGCTTTATTTTTAACAGCCCAGTCGCCATAATCAAGAATTTGAGCCTCCAGCAACCACTGACCGCCTTTGACGAGTGCCGGATGATCCGGTGAAAGCCCCGCATCTACCAGCGATCGCATTACCAGCGCTGTATCCCAGACAGGTGAGACGCAGGGTTGAACCCAGTAGGCATCTTCCTGTTCGATGGCAAAGCGATCGACTGCTTGCAATCCCCGCTCGACGATCGGATCATGTGCCTCGTAGCCCAAAGCTCGGAGGGCTAGCAGCGAATTCAACATCGCCGGAATAATGCCGCCCCAGTCGCCAGTTGCTTCCTGCCGTTCCAGCACCCACTTTGCCGCCGCCCGAATTCCTTCTGCGCGAAAAGGGATGAAATTCAAACTTTCAGACAATTTGAAGGCATGATCGAGCCAGACAAACACATCCGACCAATCGCCTTGGCGGGGCAATTCAAACCTTGCGTTTGCCCGCCCTTCCACATACAACTCATCTAGAGTAATGGCGGGTTCAACCAAATAAACGGGTTTCTGATCAAACACGATCAGCAACGGTACCGTACTTCCCCGCGCCCAACTGGACATCTCGTAAATCGGGAAACTGTTGGGCAGTAGCATAATCCAGGGTGGCAACGAGGGCAGTCCTTGCCAGTCGTAACATCCAATCAGAGCCAGATGAAATTTTGTGAAAATCCGCGTTTTGCTAATCCCACCGCGATCGAGAATAAATTGTTTCGCCTTTTGCAACGCTGGATCGGTGGCTGGCACTCCCAATAATCGCAATGCCATGTAAGCTTCCACCGTTGTGCTGAGTTCGCCGCCATCGCCGTAAAACAGTTCCCAACCGCCATGCTCTCGCTGTTGCCGCCGTAGGTAGGTTTCCGCTTTGGGTAAAGGCCGATTCTTTTCAGTTCCCCAAATTTTGTGGAGCAGCACGACTTCCGCCGTAATGGTGACATTGGACTCTAATTCTGCCCACCAGTATCCAGCCGGATCTTGCAACGAGAGTAGATAGTCTTGACTTTTGCCAATCACTTCATCGAGTCGATCGAGCGCATCCGCCACTCGCGATGCCGCGATCGGCTGAGCTACATTGTCTTGCGTTTGCATCAGTTAACACTCCTCCCCAATCTGATGTATTGTGCCCTCTGTAGGTGAAGCTTGGCAATCATGACGATGGGTGAATTTAGCTTAGGACTGGTGCTGCTGTCTAATGCCATTTGGGTCGGGTTACTAACCGTGTGGGGCGGATTTTGGAAATGTGACCAGCGACTAGATTCCCCCTCCATTCACTCACTCACTCACCCACCCACCTCCTCCCCTCCCCCTTCCATCTGTGCCATCATCCCAGCGCGAAATGAAGCCGACATGATTCCGCAATCGGTGCGATCGTTGTTGCAACAGGATTATGTTGGGCAATTCCACATTGTGGTTGTGGATGATCACAGTACGGATGGCACAGGCAATGTCGTCCGAGAAACGGCAGAGTTGATGGGCCAAAGCGATCGGGTCACAGTACTGCAAGCAGAACCACTACCGACTGGCTGGACGGGCAAACTATGGGCCATGGAACAGGGCGATCGCTACATCCAGTCGCTTTCTCCCCAACCAGATTACCTGCTGTTTACAGATGCAGACATTGAACACGACGCTGGCAATTTAACCCGACTGGCGACTAAAGCAGTCCATGCCAATCTCGATCTAGTGTCCCTGATGGTGTTGCTCCGCTGTGAAAGCTTTTGGGAAAAACTGCTGATTCCAGCATTCGTCTTTTTCTTTCAAAAGCTGTACCCATTTCCGCTGGTGAACAATCCCAACAGTCCCATTGCGGCAGCCGCAGGAGGTTGTATTTTAATTCGGCGAACCGCATTACAGGAAATTGGCGGGCTACAAATTCTGCGGCAAGCGTTGATCGATGATTGTTCGTTGGCCAGGGCCGTGAAACGGCGAGAGCAAAAGGGCAACCGGCCAATGTGGTTGGGGTTAACGCAAACAACTCGCAGCTTACGTCCGTATGAGTCTTTGCAGACAATTTGGGACATGGTGGCAAGAACCGCCTACACCCAGTTGAACTACTCGCCGCTATTGCTGGTGGGAACGGTGCTGGGGATGGCCCTGGTATATCTGGTTGCCCCGATCGCCCTTGTTACCGGGCTACTGACCGCAACTTGGGGCTTCGCTTTAGCCGGATTCATAGGTTGGGTCTTGATGACGCTGGCGTATCTGCCAACGATTCGGTTGTACGAACTATCGCCGCTGTGGGCGATCGCACTGCCCGCGATCGCAGTTCTCTATAACTTGATGACACTTGATTCGGCGATGCGTCACTGGCGTGGTCAGGGCGGCGCCTGGAAAGGGCGTACCTATTAAGACTTGGCTTCAATATTCGCGCCACACCCCCACCAGAACCCCCTGCACCTGCACCCGGGTGGCATCTTCTTCATGGGTGCGGAAGTTGGAGTTGGCTGGTTTGAGGAAAGCCCGATCGCCCTTCAAATAAAAATGCTTCAAAGTCGTGCCTTCGCCTTCCACCCGCGCCGCCACGATACTACCCGGTTTTAACGCTTGCACATCGGCCACCGGGCGCATAATCACAATATCGCCAGAACAGATGTGGGATTCGATCATGCTATCCCCAATTACTTGCAGAGCATAGTTTCCGGGTTTGTTGAACGGTTCTGGTAATTGAATCGGTTCTGACGCTTGCTGGGGAAACGATTCCACCACGCCACCTGCCGCGATCGTCCCTTTCAGGAACACGCCCTCAAGCCCTTCTGGTGGAGGCTGCAAACGAACAGTCCGAGCTTTGCCCTTTTCGCGATAGATCACCCCTTTTTGCTCTAGCCGATCTAAATAAACCTGAACGGGTGAGTTGGAGCGATAGCCCATCGCCTCACGAATTAAACGCACCGAGGGAGAAAATCCATTCTGCTGGATATAGGCATCCAGGAAGTTGAGCAACTGACGTTCCCGATGGGTTAAGGCAGACATAGCACTCCGGCTAAAAGTATGCCTGTATTATAGAACACCCGTATTAATTAGAACGAGTTTTTGCACAGTTCGAAGGTCAGATTTTGCAGAATCTTTAAGCTTTTTGTCGAGCCGTAAATGAGATGAAGGGCCGCGATCGGTTGTTTTAGCATCGCCACAGCTAACGGAATAGGTTTGAGCGACCCGTTCGCATCGATCGCGGCGGCTAGATTGGGAATGTTGTGGCGACAGTCATCGCTCACGACACGGACCATAGCCATGGCCACCCCCACTTCAGTCAGTTGATGCAGCGCGGCAAACCCTTCCATATCCACCACATCGGCGCAAAATCGCAGCGCCAACTGCCGCTTGTCAACTGCTCGCGCCACGACCCGCTCGCTCATCACCGCCGTCACAGGTTTAATGGCCGGCCCCAATGTTTGGCGAATTTGCCGCGTCAACTCTCGGTCACTCTCTAACAACCCCAATTCAGCGCCAGCAGCTGAGCGGCAAGCTTCGTACAACACTCGATCGCCAATGCCCAACTCAGGCACTAAGCCCCCACATAAACCCGTCATCAAAACCTGCTGGCCTTTGAACAGGCAGCCCGATTGGTGCAACCGTTCCAGGCAGCGCGCCAGCGGCATTGCCCCAATCGGAATCGGAAACACAGTCGGCGGATTCAATACCTGCCGCAACCCGTTGCATACGGCTCGATGTTCTGCTCCTTGGGGCACAAGAACGGCTTGGATGTTGAGAACCATAGAGATGAAATTTGGGTTTGGGGCATTTGGAGCAATAGACACGTTGCGATCAAGGCAGATGCCACACCTACCTCACAAATGTTAAATTCATACGCTTAAGCCGGATCGGCAACCGGATTATTTTTGCGACGGGGCAACAGTTTAAGGGTGTTGAGGGTTGCGGCGGCGATCGTCGGTAAAAACTCTGGTCGCAACAACTCCTGCGGATAAACGCTCATGCGCTTTTCATTCTCAGAAATACACATTTCCAAAAATGTCTCCAGGCTGAGATCAACTTTCACCGCTTTCGCTCCCGAGGCCGTAAAGCCTTTTTTATTGGAACTTTTCCCCTTTTTGCCCATGCCCTGGATGCTCTCCAGTCGCCGAAATGCAGCGCCAGTGTACTGCTGCAACGAGGTGTAGGGACGCAGAAAGGCACGCCCCTCAGTGACTTGTTTGTGGGCAATCCAATTGACAAAAAAGACCATGTGACGGGCTTCTTCATCCACCAGAGTATTAAAGATGTTGAATAAGGCTTCGGGAATGAAATCGGTTTGGCGAGCGATCCCAAACAACCCAAAGGCAAAAAACGAATCAAAACATTCGCCGTAGCCGAAGTTGATGAAGGCCGGTTCGAGGTTAGCTGGCAATGGCTTTTCTGCCCGTGCCGGAACGTCGATGTTGTAGAGGTTCACCATGTATTCAATGATGCGACCATGACGGGCTTCTTCCAGGGCCTGCAACTCGATCGCCGCTCGAACCGTGGGATCGCTCACCAAATCCGCATAAGCTTTGAGCATCACGCCTGCTTTGCGTTCGGTGTAGAGGGCTTCATCCCAAAACGGAATTTTGCGCAGACGCTCGATCGCCGCGCTATCTAATTCCGGCCACGGTAATGTTTCTGGTTCGTAAGGTAAATGGCTGTCCATGAAACTGCCACAAAATAGTTCCTTGTGAGCTTCAGAACCGATTTTCATCCTTCACTCCCTTCCCAAATTTTGAATAAGTGTAAATTAACCCTAAACTAAACCTAACAAATCATCCGATCTGGTATTTCCTGATTCCTGATCGCAATAGCTAGGATTGCAATAGTTTGAAACTTTCACTGGGCATCATTTAGAAGTAACTGTCAGAATTCCCTGCTAATGGCTCATTCACTCCGTAAATCAACTCGATCGCGTTTCAACATCTCCAATCTAGCCATTCAATATCCCTGGATCACGGGTGGATTCTGGATTGCAGTAATGGTTGCTGGCTTCTTGGCTTTCAGCTCAATGAAATATGCACTTTTTCCAGATGTCACGTTTCCAGTGGTGGTGGTGAATGCACAAGCGCCCGTAACTTCGACGACTCGGATGGAAACTGATGTCACAATTCCGATCGAAGCAGGAGTACAACCCCTAGAAACGACACAAGGGCTGACTAAAATTCGCTCATCTACCTATCCAGGGCGATCGGTGGTCAGTCTCTCGTTTGAGGTGGGCACCAAACTGGAGCAGGCTACTGCCGATGTCGAAACTGCATTGAAGTCGGTCAAATTGCCGCAGGGGAGCGACTACGAAGTTACTCCAATTAATTTAAATGAAGCTGCTGTCGTCAGTTATGCCATCTCGAGTTCAACCGAGAAGTTGCCAGTACTCTCTCAAACAACGCAGGAACAGATTTTACCCGCGATCGCCCAGGTTCCTGGTGTGCTTAAAGTCAGTTTATTGGGTGTTCCTGCCGGAGTGAAATTGGCGGAATCACCGCAAGTTGACAATCAAGCAGAGCGAATTGTACTGGCACCGGGTAGTTCGGCAGTGCGCTTTGATGAGGCCGATGTGCTGGCCTTTGAAGTCGTAAAACAAAGCGATGCCAACACATTGGAAGTGGTGCAGGAGGTGGAACAGGTCGTTAATAGGTTGCGCCAGGACTTACCCAGTGTGCAACTGACGCTGGCTGCAACCCAAGCCGAGTACATCAACCAGGCCACTCATTCCACGATCGAAGCTCTGTTTGAGGCGATCGTTCTCTCCATTCTCATCATGTACCCGTTTTTGTGGAACTGGAAAGCCACGATTATCTCAGCGCTGGCCATTCCGACCTCGCTGCTGGGGACGTTCATCGTCATGGCGATCTTTGGCTTCAACCTAGAGACTATTACGCTATTAGCCTTAGCCCTGGTCATTGGCATTATTGTGGATGATGCGATCGTCGATGTGGAAAACATCATGCGGCACATCGAAGACGGCAACCCCCCCCGGCAAGCGGTCAAAGAAGCCACCGCTGAAATTGGGTTGACAGTCACGGCTGCCACTCTAACGGTCGTCGCTGTATTTTTACCCGTGGCCTTGATGGAAGGCGTGATTGGGCAGTTCTTTCGCCCATTTGCCATCACGGTTTCAGCCGCGGTGATCATTTCGCTGCTGGTTGCGCGCACCCTATCGCCGATGCTGGCGGCTTACTGGCTGCGGGCGAAGAAAAAACCAGCTTCAGCCGCATCGCTCCCTGCTGTGGGCACAGTCACTGCTGAAGCTTCTTTGCCGGAGCAAGGACTCTCAACCAGCGAGGAAGTCATTCCTCAAAACCTGGAGCAATACCGTAGAGGCTTTGTGGGCTGGTATCGCCAAGTGTTAGATTGGTCGCTGCGGCATCGAGTGTTAGTCATTGGGGTGGCCTTACTCAGTTTTGTTGCCGGAATTGCGCTGATTCCGTTTATCCCAACTGGCTTTATTCCCAAACTCGATCGCGGCGAATTCAACGTCCGTTACACTGCTCCCTTACCGACATTGCCAGATCCTGCAACTTTAGCCAAACTCGCTCAAGCAGCAGGCCGCTCAGGGGAGACGCAAGGAGCCACCCAGCCCCGTCCGGCCATTCTCCCCGGTGTGAATCCGGCTCTGGCGGCGCAACAATTGCCTGCCTTTAATCCAGTTCAAGAGTCGCTTGATGTGGCCAAGCAGCTAGAGGCCTCCATGCGAAAGAATGAGGCGGTTGAGAGCGTGTTCACCACAGTAGGCACCCGCCAACGCCCAAATCAAGGCACCTTGTACGTGAAGCTGAAGGCTGATCGCAGTGTGAAGACCGCCGAAGTGCAGGATCAGGTACGGCAGGATTTACCAGCTATAAACGGTGTAACTACCAGTGTGGAGGACATTCAATTTGTCGATACGGGCGGTGAAAAACCGTTGCAACTGGTGTTAGTGGGCAATGATCCGGCGACTTTAAGCAAAATCGCCAACTCAATGCAAACCGAGATGGAAAAAATTCCCGGTTTGATGGACATCACCATCAGCGGCGGAACAAACGCAGACGGCAAAGTTACCCAAATTGAGCGAGCGGATGGCAACCGGGTTACTTACATCAGTGCCAACCTGGGTGAGGGAGTCGCTTTAGGCAAGGCCACCCGCCAGGTAGAAGCGATCGCCGAACAGGAAATTACAAGGCAAAATGCTTCTCAGTCCGTCGCCCTCGATCGCGGCAGTGACTCGGCGCGGGTGGATGAAATTTTTGACAGTTTCAAAGGCGCGATCGTCCTGGCTATTCTTTGCATCATGATCGTGCTGGTCTTGCTGTTCAAGAGTTTGCTCGATCCGCTGGTGGTTGCCATCTCCCTGCCATTAGCTCTGGTCGGTGCCTTGATGCCGTCCCTCATCTTACGGACTGATTTCGGCATGATTTCCATCATCGGGATCATCCTCCTGTTAGGGCTGACCAACAAAAGCGCCATTCTGTTGGTCGATTACATTAATCAATTGCGTCGCGCTGGGATGTCTCGCACTGAGGCAATTTTGGTTGCTGGGCCTGTGCGTCTCCGCCCGATTTTGATGACGACGGCTTCCACCATTTTGGGCATGGTGCCGATCGCGCTCGGTCTTGGTGCTGGAGCCGAACTGCGAACCCCGATGGCAACCACCATCATGGGCGGACTCGTTACCTCTACCGTCCTCAGTCTGATTGTGATCCCAGTGGTCTACGCCATTTCGGATGACTTTCGACAGTGGGTGAAAAAGCGATGGCGCTTTGGCAATCGGAAACCGGCATGACCCAGACTGTTTTCATTACAGGAGCAACAGGCTTTGTGGGAGCCAACCTGGTTCGCTTACTGCTGGAACAAGGTTGTCGCATACGGGCGTTAGTGCGTCCAAATAGTGTACTGACAAATCTCCAGGGGGTAGATGTAGAACTAGTTCGGGGCAGCTTAATCGATCGCGACTTGGCTGAGAAAATGCAGGGCTGTCAGGTTGTGTTTCATGTGGCAGCCCATTATTCTTTACTTCGCTCAGAGAAAGATAAGCTCTACACATTCAATGTTCTGGGCACTCGTAATGTGTTGGCGGCGGCGCGGCAAGCGGGGGTGAATCGCACCGTATACACTAGCTCTGTGGCCGCGATCGGAGTGCAGGAAAACGGGATCGCGGACGAAACCTATCAAAGCCCAGTCGAGAAGCTGATTGGGCACTACAAACGATCAAAATACTGGGCTGAGCAGGAAGCCATGAAAGCCATCGAAGCGGGGCAGGATGTGGTGATTGTTAATCCCAGTACGCCGATCGGCGCTTGGGACGTTAAACCCACACCCACAGGTGACATCGTGCTGCGGTTTTTGCGTCGCCAAATGCCGTTTTACTTGCATACTGGCCTCAATCTCATCCATGTGCAGGATGTGGCGTGGGGGCACTGGCTGGCATACCAGAAAGGCAAGACTGGCGATCGCTACATTTTGGGTCATCAAAACATGACGCTTCACGCGATGCTTCAGCAACTGAGTCAAATCACTGGCCTACCTGCACCGCAGCGATCAATCCCGGCCTGGATTCCGCTCTCGGTGGCCTGGGTGGATGAAATGCTACTCGCGCCGTTGGGGAAGGCTCCTTCCGTGCCGATCGATGGGGTGCAGATGGCAGGCCAATTCATGTACTACAACTCCACCAAAGCAGTCTGTGAGCTAAATCTCCCCCAAACGCCCATTGTTACAGCCTTGCAAGATGCCGTAGAGTGGTTTGTAACTAATCATTACGTGAAGCATAAGGTTTCCTTAAGCAGGTGATGAATTTCGGGCACCAAACCCATCTGCCAAACGTCCTTGATTCGCATCCCATTCACAGTCCGATTGCCTTTCATTTTCATTGAGGAGTGACACAGTTATGGCAATTCATTTCCAGCAGGCGCTTGAAATTGGCAAATATATTGTGACCCAACGGTTAAAAGGCCGGAAGCAATACCCACTGACTCTCATGTTAGAGCCACTGTTTCGGTGTAACCTGGCCTGTTCTGGTTGCGGCAAAATTCAGCACCCAGTTGAAATTTTGAAGCGGAACCTGACTCCAGAAGAATGTTTTGCGGCTGTGGAAGAGTGCGGTGCGCCCGTAGTGGCCATTCCTGGTGGCGAACCCCTTTTGCATCCTCAAATTGACGAAATTGTGCGCGGCTTAGTGGAACGCAGAAAGTTTGTTTATCTCTGCACCAACGGGATCTTGCTCGAGAAGAGTTTAGACAAGTTTCAGCCATCCACTTACTTCAGCTTCAGTGTGCATCTAGACGGGCTGCGAGCTTTGCACGACAAATGTGTCGATCGCAATGGCGTATTCGATACCGCCGTCAAGGCGATCAAAGCGGCAAAAGCAAGGGGATTTCGAGTCACCACGAATACCACCATTTTTGAAGGCTCTGATCCTAGAGCGATGCAGGAGTTCTTCGATTTTGTCGCCACTTTAGGTGTGGATGGCATGATGGTGTCTCCTGGTTATAGCTACGAGTGGGCACCCGACCAGGATCACTTCCTCAAGCGGGAACAAACTCGCGCCCTATTTCGGGAAATCCTGGCACCCTATAAAGCTGGCACCAAAAACTGGAACTTTAACCATAACCCGCTATTTCTCGACTTCTTAACGGGTGAGAAAGACTACGAATGTACGCCGTGGGGCATGCCTAGCTACAGTGTATTGGGCTGGCAAAAACCTTGCTATCTCTTGAACGAAGGGCACTACCAAACCTATCAGGAACTGTTGGAGAACACTGATTGGAGCCTATACGGGCGGAAGAGTGGCAATCCTAAATGTGCAGACTGTATGGTGCATTGCGGCTACGAGCCAACCGCAGCAGAAGATGCCATGAATCCACAAAATATCACCCGATCGCTGGGTGCTGTTTTTAGCTTTAGTCGGTAATCATCGTATAACAACTTTGGGAGACAAAAGTTGGTGTTGACTTTACTTTTGCCTCCTAGAGTTGTCAAAAGCCAGTTCAAAAGCAGCATTACTTTAGATTGTTTTAAGTAAATGTCTGAAAAATTAGTTAGACAATTTTGAGTGGAGTGCAACACCAAAAATGTTTAAGGTTTGCGATCCCATCCAAATACTGTGTAAAACACTAACGCAGAAAAGCAAGTATTTGATATTTTTTAAAGAGTTTCTCCATGGTAGGGATTGACATTACGTAGCAACAGGTGTTTTTTTTAGACAAATGACTTGAAAGACAGAGTTTACTGGACTTTTAATCAATCAAAGTAGAAATCAGTAATTTAGCTAATCTAAAGCCTGGAGTGATTTCCAAGCCATCTTGAGATTCATTCTTAGTAATTTTAATTCAATAGCCAATAAACCTAAAGATCCCGGTTCAAACCATCTTTTGAGTCAATTACAAAGACTACTTTGGAAATTACTACTGGTTTTATAAATTCAAATCCTGATTAATTTACTGATAGTTGTGCGGAACTTAAGCCATTATTTGTGAACCTTAAAGAAATACTCTTTTGCTTAACCAATACTTTTTTCATCGCAAACGAAACGGATTGCGGTATATTTAGTGCCAACCTGGTGTACTGACTTTAGAGGAGTGAATCAATGCAGTTCTGCAAGAGTGCGTTAGAGGTATTAGAGGAGACTAGCCGAACATTTTTTATTCCCATCAGTCGGCTCCCCTCAAGATTACAAGAGGCTGTCGCTTCTGCTTATCTTTGTATGCGAGCGATCGACGAAATTGAAGATCATCCCGACCTGGATAACGTGCTCAAGTCTGAGATTTTAAAGACGATTAGCTTGACTCTACAGTCTGCAACGCACACCTTTAATGCAAGCCATCTCACCGCTCCCTTAGAGCGTTACAAGGACTTGATCCCAGAAGTATCTTATCGAGTTGGTGAATGGGCAATTTTGGCTCCAGATACGATCGCCCCTCGAGTTTGGGATGCAACAGCCGCAATGGCAGACCGGATGGCATACTGGGCAACCGTAAACTGGAGTGTGCAAACAGAAACTGAATTAGATCAGTACACCTTTAGTGTGGCCGGGTCAGTGGGGCTACTCTTGTCTGACCTGTGGGCATGGTATGACGGCACTCAAACCAATCGTTCTCATGCGATCGGCTTTGGGCGCGGTTTACAAGCAGTCAACATCCTCCGCAACCATGCCGAAGACCTGACGCGCGGTGTGGATTTTTATCCTCAAGGCTGGACTCATGAACAAATGCAAGCCTATGCTCGCAACAATCTGGCTCTGGCCGATGCCTACACAGCCTCGTTACCGGTTGGGCCGGCTTTAGAGTTTTGCCGTATCCCCCTGGCCTTGGCGCATGCAACGTTGGATGCGCTCTCTCAAGGTGAAGCGAAGCTCAGCCGCAGCACAGTCATGAATCTGGTCAGTCAACTTACCGGTAGCCCTGTGTAGAAATCAAGCCACTTCTTAATGAATTCTGACAGGGACGTTATGTAAAGCGTCCCTATTTTAATGCTGAATCTAAGTGCTGATAGGAGTTTCGCCTATTCGCCTTCTACTTGTTCGCGATATTCATCAGCAGTAAGCGCATCATCCAGATCGGTGGCATCGTCAATGCGTACTTTCAAGAACCAGCCTTCGCCGTAGGGATCTTCGCCAATCTGCTCAGGGGCGTCTACTAACGGCGTGTTGATTTCGACCACCGTTCCCGTAACTGGCGAGTTGAGGTCTTCAACAGCTTTAACCGATTCGATCGTGCCAAATTTCTCCCCTTTTTCAACCGCATCGCCAATATCGGGCAGTTCCAGGAACACAATATCGCCTAACTGATCAACCGCAAATGCAGTAATGCCAACAGTGGCAATTTCTCCATCTAAGCGGGCGTACTCGTGAGAGTCGAGATATTTCAGATCGTCTGGATATTCGAAAGCCATGAGAAATCCTTCAAGATTGAGCCATTACTAAATTGCTGGGGCTTGTGCAGATCATCTGAAGGCTGCATAAGTCTGCCCTTATAACTCATACCCTAAAATTCTCTATTTCTGACATCGGTAAAAAGGTTTTTTGACGATCGCCCCTGGATATTGCTTACCCCGAATTTCAACGTTCACAGTTTGGCCCGGTTTGGATAGCGTGGGAGGCACGTAGGCCAGCGCGATCGCGGTTCCCAAAGTGGGTGATAGGGTTCCACTGGTGACAACTCCCACCGGTTCACCTTCAGTAACAATCGGGTAGCCATGTCGCGCAATATTCCGTCCCTGCATCTGGAGACCCACCAAGCGGCGAGGCACACCATGCTGCTTCTGTTGTTCCAAAATTACTCGCCCGATGAAATCGCCTTTGCGATCGAGATGCACCAACCAACCCAAGCCCGCTTCCAAAGGCGTGGTGGAATCATCAATATCCTGCCCATAAAGCGCCATCGCGGCTTCCAACCGCAACGTATCTCGCGCCCCTAACCCACAAGGAACAACGCCTGCCGCCAGCAAAGCCTGCCACAGTGCCACGCCTGTTTCCGGTTGCACCATCACCTCAAACCCGTCTTCCCCGGTGTAGCCCGTGCGGGCCAGGAAGCCAGACACTCCCAACACCGTTCCTTCCAGGTGCCCAAACGGTTTGATTTCACTCAAATCTTCTGCTACGAATGCCTGGAGTTGCTGCACCGCTTCCGGCCCTTGCACGGCCAGCAACACATAAGCTTCAGACTCATCCTGAAGCTCTAACTGCTGAGTATTCAAATGAGCCAGCAGCCAGGTTTTATCTTTGTGCGTAGTGGCGGCATTGACGATCGCCACCCAGCGTTGATCCCCTTGAGGGTCTACACCTTGGTAGTAGAAAATCAAATCATCAATAATTCCAGCTTTTTGATTCAACAATACGGTGTACTGGGCCTCACCCGGTTGTAATCTGCTCAGATCAGAAGGCACCAGGGGTTGAAGTTGTTCTAGAACATTGCGTCCACGGAGCCGAAACTTGCCCATGTGGGAAATGTCAAACATGCCTGCGGTCGATCGGACAGCATGGTGTTCACGACTGATGCCACTATACTGAACGGGCATTTCCCAACCCGAAAATTCAGTCATGCGGGCATCCAGATCTTTGGACAGGCGGTAGAGTGGGGTACGAGTGAGGGATGTGCTAAGTTCAGTCACGGGAATGTGATCAAAAAAGGACTCCCTACATCTTATTACTGGCAGTTCCCTAGACTGGAGTGAATTGGGTGACGCTTACAAGATCTTACGCAAGCAACACAATCAGAATCAAAAAACCGAACAGGGACAACCCAGAGCCAGCAAATAAGCCCGCGATAGAGTTATTTACTGCGTTGACGTTGGCATGGTTGGAGATGTGGAGTTTGGGTTGGGATTGCATAGCCTTAACCTCGAAGTACAGATCAGAAACGAACCATTGATTTCTATATTTATTTTTTCGTGTATTGACAAAATGTGCATGACCCCCTTGGGCTAATCCACCAGGCAGAAGAATTGACAGAAAAAGGTATTGGCATCCGTCTTTAGTTGTGGCTGGAGTCTTTTAGACCAGATTCAGTAACTCTAAATCGAATAGCTCCTTTGACGGTGGTTGGATTTGCAACGTTCCCTTTCTGCATGATTTGAATTTTGCCAGCGTTGACTAACTCCACGCCCACTGACCGAACTTCTGGCATCAGCGATCGCCAATCTTCTCCCCCCAACGCCTTGGCTACTTCAGATGGGCAAATAGTTTTTTCTACGCCCCGCTGACGCACTTTCTCCAAAATTGTTTTGCGGATTGTTTCTCGATTCATTAGCGCGGAAAGATAGAGGCAGGAAAAAGATAGAAGGCAGGGGGAGCAGCCTTAGGACTATGGATTAAATAAAGTGATCTAGCCGTCTCGGCTGCAAGTGACAGGCAGGATGCCCATTCCACCTTGCTACTCCATTTAATAGAGGCTTGGGTTAATTTAGAATTCCTTTGTTAGAGTAAATTCAACTGGGTGTTCTGGGATTCTGGAAGGGGGACTTCGGTAGTCGCAGATATGTCCAAAGACTCGACAGTTTCGTGCGTGAGTAAACCTTGGGCCGCTTGTAAGATGTCGGCCTCAATATCTTTCAAATCCTCGCGATTGGCGACGTAAGCCTGTAATGCTTCTAAGGGATCAAGCTGATTGGCGACATCAAGTTCGGGTAAGCGCGATCGCGCATGCTGGCTGACCAATTCTGGTTGAATTGAGTAGGTATGGGCTGGGGCAAGCGCCTCATGCAAAGGGGTAGCAGCAATTTGCTCCAGCTGATCGCTACGGAAGTAATAAATGAGTCGCACGACGGCATCTTGCACTAATTGAGGTTGCAAGGTTTTGAGGAGTTTGGTTAGAGGTTGGTCAGTTGTCGTCAGGTCAAGCTCGATCGTGCGGAAAGGGCGGACTGGTAGGGGGCAAAATTCAAACCTGGTTGTGCCTCGCTGCAATTCCACCATCACGTAGCCTTTGTCTTCTTTCTCCTCGCTAAAATCGACTCGCTCAATGCTACCCGGATAAACGATCGGTGGTTGCTCACACAAAACCTGATGCCGATGGACGTGCCCCAGTGCCACATAGTCGAAACAGGGACGGGCAAGGAGGGACATGGGGAGGGTGAAGCCTTTGCCCACCGCTAGAAACCGTTCTGCTCCCACCATTGCCGTGTCAATCATGGCATGAGCCAGCAACACGGTGGGCAAGTTGGGATCGAGTTGGCGAATTTCGCCTTCGAGCGCGACCCGCAGCCGATCGCTCAACAAATGATTGACCTCTCCCATCGATAACCCTTCAGCATCGGGTCGAGTCAGCAAGGTGGAGCGAGTCAACCAGGGGAGCGTGATGACTTGAACCATACCAGCGCGAGTTTGCAGGTGATGCGTTTCCAGGCAATCGCCCACCACAAACCCAGGTACGCCCAAGGTTCGGTAAATACACAAACTGGCTCCACCCTGCCCCTGAGAATGCTGGTCATGGTTGCCGACTAGCAACACTGTGGGAATTTCGGCATCGGCGAGGCGGCGAAACTGGCTGGCAAACGCTTGATGAATATAGGGTGGTGGCGTAGCATCGGGAAACGCATCCCCGCCAAACAACACCAGATCCACGGGTTCTGCCAGAGCGCGGTCAATGCAGAGTTTTAGGGTTTGCACAAAGTCTTCCAGACGCGAGTTGAGGCCAGTTTCTGGATTAATTCGGCCGTGAGAGAAACCACTCCCCATGTGAATGTCAGAAAGGTGCAGCACTTTAACCATAGAGTTGCCTGAAGCCGCGACAATTGCCTCAATAGTACTCTTGTATGAGGTAAAGGGGAAGGTTTAAGGGGCAGGAGAATGATTTGTAGAAAGAATACTTGACGTGATGCGCTTGGCGAGTTGCGGATGCCTAAGTGGGCATATTAGATAAAACAAACTTGGCGTCGTCCTGTTTGTCGTCACCATTGTTTTTATGGAGCTTCTCTCCATTGCCATGCCGATTCAAAAAATTTCGCTTGAAGCACTACTAAGAGTTAATCAGCACATTAAAAACGCACTGATACTGCCAGCATCTGAGAATTACCCTCGATCGCCAGGATTAGGATCGGAGGAGGAACTGCCAGAACCTGGATTTCTTGGCGATTTAGGTAGTCTTTTTAATCTAGGCGGCGCAGAAGACTTTGAGAGTCAAGCACCAAACTTAAACGGGCAATGGTTCATCAGTTCTATGAATCCAGGAGCCGCTTTAATGAAGCTTCCGGGGCTGCGGGTGAAGCCTGGATTTCGGTTCGTGACCTTTTTAAACCGTGTAGCGACGGATGGGATTGGGGTCACTTGGGCAGTTGCCGAGGCGATGAGTACAACGGCACAATTAGAACGAGCGTTAAGCCCTCAAAATAAGATTCAGACCCCCCCTCGCCCGGAGGGAGCACTTCTCGATGTCATGGAGGCGATCGAGGGCGATCGGACACCGCTATCGTTTGTGATTGCTTCTCTGTTAAGGCGAGAAATTCAGGAGCTGGGCCGCTTGGGCAAGTACCGCAACTGGGCCCACCATCGTTTGATTGATGCCGTACCAAACCAGGTCAAGTGGGAATGGCGTGGGAAGGAACCGCAGGATTTGGCTCCAAAAGTGCTAATTTATCCTGACCACAAAGTGGCGATCGAGTTTTTTAGCTGCCGAATTACGGCTCCAGTTGCAATTTTTCAGCACATCGATCAATATCCGCCAAATCAATACAAAGCTGCCAGTACTGATCGCGCGATCGCCATTCCACTCCGTTCTTAATTCTATGAGGGTACAGAATCGAGTTTCTGAACCACAAAGCCTAAACCTGCTGCTAGTTGACCTGCCACCAACCAAAAGCTGGGCCGACAAAGCGCACCGTCAGCCACCAGATCACCAACAAGACAATGCCTCCCCAAGCACCGCGAGTACTCCACTTCACGAATTGACTAGCTTGAGTTTTGGTAACAGGTACCCACGGCAGAATATTTGTTTCCTGCCCATACTTTTCACCGAGCGCTTCTTTACGCCGTTTTGCGTCGCCCATTGCCGTCGTTTGAACTCTATGCATTACCGATAATAGCGCTAATCCAAAATGGAGTAGTCAGCACGGGGAAATAAACTTAAGTCAAGATAGCTCACACGAGCAGCCGGATTAAGCGCGGTCAACACATGATGTCCGTAGCTGCGGTGAATTACCCGATTATCCAGTAAGGCTACAATTCCTTGACGCTCCCGCACTGGCGCGATCGCCCGTTGCAGTTCGCTCAATGCCGTAGGTAACAGGTACAGCCGAAACCAATCCTGACGCAATTTTTTGTAGTAAGACACGCGCCCACTCACAAGGGGATGCTCCAGGGAAGGAATCGGCAGGGTCGCAATGGCGAGCAAGTGGGGAGACGGTAACACGCGCTGGTGTTGTCGCCAAAATTCCCAACCTGTCACCAAAACGCCATTGTCATCCAGACAGGTGCGTTCAACCTGCACCCGTGAGCCGAATTCAGCAGCCAGAATTGAGCCAACCTGACTTTTGAGTGGGGTGTCTCCCACAATCAAGACGGTTAGCCCGGGCATGCCAGCCGTCATTTGCAGGAGCGTGTGCATTTCTTGAATCAGTGCCCCTTGAAATTGAGGGGTGTTGGGCATGGGGAGTCGTTCTGGCAAGTAGAGGTGAATCAGTTCTTCCTGCCGATCGGGCGAGAACTTGATGCACGTTAAGTCTCCCAGGCCAAACCGTTGTCGAAATACGGTTGCTTCAGAGTCCAGATCCAGCGCCCCCCCCACCAAGACCACAGGCTGGTGTAACCAGATGGGGGCTAAATATGCGGCCAGATCGGTTGGGCTACAGTGCAGTGAAAAAGAGCCTTGATGCCGGGAAACTTCAGTCCAGATCATGGCGCGATCGGATTGCAGCAATCGCCAAAATATTTGCCAGGGTTGAGGCAGGTGCGTGACAGCATCAGCAGATAGGGGGGGTGAGAGGGCTGACGATCGCTGTAATCGGTGAAATAAGAACTCGATGATTTCTTGTTCTGGCGACTCAATGAGATAGCATTCGTAGGGATTGATGGGGCGCTGAAAAATTGCCTTTGTCAGTTGGATGCGAATGTCTCGAATCGCTTCAATTTGCTCAGGGCAGGCCAGCATTAAGGCTTCCCAATCGGCGGGTTGAATCTGGCTGGTGAGCTGAGATCGGGTCCAGGCTTCCAGATCGTCTACCCCGTCGAGAATGGTGGGGATGCCATCGGGGAAACGGCCCTCGTGATGAATGCGATCGCGCAACCAGACTTCTGGCGTCACTAGTAGTAGCCCGCAAAAATCTTCTGCTGGGAAGCGATCGTCCGCTTGAACCGACTTTGTGGATTGCACCCATTGCCGTAGTTGCGGAATTTCCACCAGGAGGAGGCGTTGCTGTACAGACTCCGGCGCAACCAAAATGACAGGCTCCGGCCACATCAACACCGGCACGAGATAACTTAAGCGATAGCGTTCGTGATACCCGGAGAAGGCACTGGTTTGAATTAATGCACTGCGGTCCAGGCGCAACGCGCGCGCAACCAATCGTGCCATCGTCAAATGGTGCGGCCAATCAGATTCGCCCTGCTGTCGCAGAAATGCTCGGAGTTGCTGATGAACTTCTACTTCAATCACGAATTCAGAACTCTTGCCTCCTCAATGAACTTCAATTTTGACACACCTGCTTACGTTTCCTGCGTCTGATCAGCATTCGATCGACCATCTCGAGACATTTGGAAACTCTGGACAAAATCCAGAACAGCGCTTGGTGCGGGAGTTTCAGTTTCAACACTTTCCAGCATCGGGAAGTCAGTTGCTTGGTGCCACCCCAACTCCGACAACGTCACACGTTTACCAAAGCGAGGATGGCTGTAAAGGGTGAGGCTGGAATTACTGGAAGCCACAAGAGTTGTTTGAGTTGGAGCTTCAAAAAATGCAACTTTTTTCAATAACATTTCGCAGCTTGGTGGCAGTTGGACTCCTTCAACTTTCGGCATCAACTCGCTCAGGGTTTTCTCCAGAGTGGAAATAGGAGAAGCCGATCGCCCTCCATCCACTTCCGGCAGAGGTGGCGTAGGTTGTAAAGCTATCAATAAGTTGGCATGGGTTTGCGTCGCGTCTTTGAACGGCAAAATGGCCACGTAGGCCGCTAAGAATAAATCATCGTCACTGTTGAGTTCGATCGCCAGAGTGGTGCGGCGGCGACCAATCCGAATACTGGGGGGGGGCAGCAAGAGTTGATAGCGCCGAGCCAACTGACAATAGGTCGCGGCCAGCGCATAGTGGGCTTCTGGATCAAACTCAGCATCTACAGTAATCCGAACTGTCGGCGGCGTTTCGTGAAAAAACGTTTTCAAGCGATCGGTGGTTAAATGGCAAATGTCGCTCTGGTCGCCATTCTGGCTCAAATCCACCCACTCGCACAAAATCCCCTCTGTTTTTACGCCAAATCGCAGCACCCCATGCAACTTCGCACCAGTGAGAGTTGCTCCACTCAGATCGGAGCCAGCCCAGTCTGCCCCAATCAAACTGGCACGAGTCAAATCTGCATGCACCAAAATTGTGCCCAACAAGTTGGCATAGCTGAGATTCACCCCAGTTAAGTTAGCGCCACTCAAACGGGCCCCGGTTAAATCTGCCCAACTCAGATCAGCCCCGCTCAAATCTGCCCAACGTAAATTTGCGCCACTGAGATTTGCACCCCGCAGATTCGCCCGACTGAGATTGGCTTGCCGCAATTCCGTATGACTCAAATCGGCCCCGCTGAAGTCACAACTGCTGAGATCAGTGCCATGCAGGTTAGCTTGAATCAAATTGGCAGACGTGAACACAGCCCACTTTAAGTCCGCGCGGCTCAGATTGGCGTGGCTCAGATTGGCCTGTCTTAACTTAGCATCCTTTAAATCTGCCCCTGAAAGATTCGCGTGACTAAGATTAGCACTACTTAACTCGGCTCTGGCCATTTCTGCCCTAACCAGAGAAGCCTGCCGTAAATCAGCATGATTCAGATCTGCCAGGGTCAAATTTGCCACATTCAGGTTGGCTTCCGACAAGTTTGCTTTGGTTAAGTTAGCGCCGCTCAGTTTAGCCACATTGAGCTTGGTTTTGCTCAAGTTAGCCTCACTCAGATTTGTTCCACACAGGTTTGCCACACTAAGATTGGCTCCATTGAGATTAGCCTTACTGAGGTTAACTCCGCTGAGATTTTCCTCACAAAGTCTGGCGGCTGAAAAGTTTCGTTCCCCTGTCGCGTACTGTTTAAGAAGTTCCTCAGCGTTCATGCATGGTTTCCTTTGCGACGATCTGCCCCTGTTCTTTCATCAGGATGCCCAGGTATTTTCTTTGAGTACTCCTCTTTTTACCCTGAATTTATTGGAGTACTCCTCTTTTAACCTTTAATTCAAAGGATGTGTGAGCATCAAGGTGGTGATTTAAACCTGAGTCGAAGTTTGCATCACACCGGATGACGGTTGAACAAAGTTGGAATCAGTATGGCATTAGATACTGTTGTGGATACTAAGATGACCATTGGAATTGTCGGACTGGGGTTAATTGGCGGTTCGTTGGGGCTGGATTTGCGATCGCAGGGTCATCGGGTGGTGGGAGCTAGCCGTAAATCCGAGACTTGTGACCGCGCGATCGCCATGGGTGCGGTTGACGATGCGACCACTGGGCTGGAATTAATGCAACAGGCCGATGTGATCTTTATCTGCACACCGCTCGCCACCATGGAACCAACCGTTATTGATCTGATTCCTTACTTGTCTTCCGAGGCGATATTAACTGATGTTGGCTCGGTGAAAGGTTGGGTGATGCAAGCAGTTGCCCCGCACTGGCCGAATTTTGTCGGTGGGCACCCGATGGCAGGCAAAGCCGAGAATGGCATCGAGGCGGCGCAACGGGATTTGTTTACGGGATGTGCCTATGTGCTGACACCAACCGAAGCCACACCAGTGGCGGCCATTCAAGCCGTGGAACAGTTGATCCGTCCGTTGCAGGCTCGCATTTACCATTGCCATCCAGATGAGCACGATCGGGCGGTGGCCTGGATTTCTCACCTGCCAGCCATGATCAGCGGTAGTTTGGTCGCTGCCTGTGGGAGCGAGACGAACGTCAGCGTGTTGCAGTTGGCCAAGGAATTAGCCAGTTCTGGTTTCCGCGATACAAGCCGGGTGGGGGGCGGTAACCCGGAGCTGGGTTTGATGATGGCGCGGTACAATTCCGAGTCATTGCTGCGATCGCTGTATGCCTACCGGGATCAGTTGGATAAGGTAATTGCCCTGATCGAGCAGGAAAATTGGCCGGGACTAGAAGCCCGCTTGCAGCAAAATCACCTGACTCGGCCAGAATTTGTGCAGTAGGTGAGGTCATGAACGATTTACGCTGATCGTTGCATGACTTCTAAATAAATATGTTCCAAGCGAACCGGCTGGCGGGAAACCGAGTCTAACGGAACCCCTTCAAATTGAGTCAGGATATCTTTTAATTCCATCGGGTAGGGCAACCAAAACGCCAGCTCGCTACCATACCGACGCTGGGGAAAGTTGAGGGCGGCTGCTCGTGCGATCGCGGCTGCTTCGGCTGGGGTTTGCACCAAGACAACTTCCTGGGCGGGAATCAGTTGACGCAACTCGGCCATATTCCCCTCGGCCAAAATTTGCCCCTGTTTCAGCATCCCGATGCGATCGCACAAGCGCTCGGCTTCATCCAAAAGATGAGTCGTCAGCAAAATCGTGATGCCGTCGCGCTGCAATTGGCGAATTAGTCCCCACATGGCAAAGCGGGCCTCCAGGTCTAAGCCTGTGGTGGGTTCGTCCAGGATTAGCAATTTGGGTTGATGCACCAGCGCGATCGCCAAACTGAGGCGTCGCTGCATGCCCCCACTCAGAGTTTCGGCCACACTGGCGGCTCGATCAGCCAAATCCACAGCAGCCAGACAAGTTTCCACTCGCTCTCGCTGCCCCTGGCCTTTCAACCCGTACAGGCTGGCAAAAAAGCGGAGATTTTCGGCACAGGTCAAATGCCGATAAATGAGTGTTTCCTGCGGCGCAACTCCAATCCAGCACTTGGTTTTTTCCGCAACGGGTTGGCCATTGATCCAAATGCGTCCTTGGTCTGCCTGGAGTAAATTACACAGGATGTTGATGGTTGTCGTCTTACCGGCACCATTAGGACCTAACAACCCATAAATTTCGCCAGTTCCAATGGATAAGCTTAAGTCCTGCAAGACTAGCCGCTGACCATAGGTTTTACTGAGATGCTCAATCTTTAGCATGGGTGATTTCCTCTACAGCCTCCGCTCTACCTGCAACATGCGGCGGTATGCCAGCCAGCCAGCAACGATCATCAGCCCCGCAAAGGCAACCAAAAACCAGAAATGAAAGCCGATTTCGGCTAGCTCGTTCCCTTCAGCCACAATTTTGGTCAGGGCTTCATTCATATGAAAGATGGGATTGTACTGGGCCAGGTCGAGCAGAACTTTGGGAAAGATAAAAGCCGGGACAAACGCACCACCCAGGATGAGTAAAGGAACACCGAAGGCGGCTACTAAGGTATTTACATCTTCCGTGCGACGCGCCAACTGAGTGCCCAGAATGAAGCCAACGCCGACATAGGCCAGGATACTCAAGCAAATGACGATCGCGGCCAAGCCAATTGAGCCTTGAAAGCGGGCCCCCAAAGCCACAGCAGTCATGCCAATCAGGAGGGTTTGCCCAAGGGCGATCGCGCTATGGGCCAGTCCAATGCCTAAAAAATAAGATACTCCGCTCAGTGGACTGAGAAACAATCGCTTCAAGGTGTGATGTTCCCGCTCGGAAACAACAGTGGCGACGCTCCCCCCCAGGCAACTGAAGAACAAGGCGGCTCCAACCAACGTTGCGGGCGCAGCCCGTTCCAGCGCCTGTCCTAAGGTTAGCGGGTCTGGCAAGGCCGTTTTTGAGCGCTCGGCAAAAATCAAGCCATTCAGGAGTAGCACGGCGATCGGGAAAACAGCCCAGAACAGTAAGCTGCGTTTGCGTCGGCCCAACTCAGTCAGGATGCGGCGAGCAACGGCAATCGTTTCATACCAGTACTTCATCTCGATGGCCTACCTGTCTCCCTACGGCTGCCGCGATCGCAGCCAAGCTCTGCACCAATTCTGCCATGTCTGTCAGGGATAACGCCTGTCGCGCATCAGAGACTGACTTTTCGGGAGTGGGGTGACATTCGATGATCAAGCCATCCGCACCACAAGCGATCGCGGCTCTGGCCAGATCGGGCACCAATTCCCGCTTTCCGGCGGCATGGCTGGGGTCAACAATGACGGGCAAATGAGTCAACTGCTTCAACGCCACGACTGCGCCCAAATCCAACACATTTCGCGTGTAATTGTCGAAGCTCCGAATGCCCCGTTCACACAACACCACATTCGGATTACCATGCGCCAGGATATATTCTGCGGCCATCACAAATTCTTCGATCGTTGCGGCCAATCCTCGCTTTAGCAACACAGGCTGTTTGACGGTTCCCAACGCTTTCAACAACTCAAAGTTTTGCATGTTGCGACTGCCAATCTGGAGCATATCGGCATAGGCACAAACTGGTTCAAGTTGCGCGATCGACATCACTTCCGTCACCACTGGCATGTTGTACTGTGCCCGCACTGAGGCCAATACACGCAACCCATCAACGCCCATACCCTGAAAACTGTAAGGGGAGGTGCGCGGCTTGTACACACCTCCCCTCAGGGCTTGAACTGATGTTTGAGCGAGCGCCTGCGCAATTTGCTCCATTTGGGTCAAGCTCTCAACGGCACAAGGGCCACCGATGATGACAATTTCCTTGCCGCCAATAGTAACGCGATCGCTCACTCTAATCAGCGATCGCTGGGCTGAACTGGTTTTGGCTGCTAATTTTGCCTCTTGCATGATGAAATCTCCAAAAGAAATAGATGTACGAAATCAAGCCAAACAAAAAGCCCAGAACCGAAGTCCCGGGCTTGCGTGAATCAATCCACCACAAACTCACCCGGGGTAGTGCCTGGGCCAAAAGTAAAAACCGTAAAACTGATTAGCAAGTTGAAGCATGAGCAGTTGAAGTAAGAAGAGATGAAGCAATTAAAAAGCCGCAGGCTTTAGTCTGCGGCTCACCTGGAGAAGTTCAGCAAATAACTTGCTCACTCCAAGTGAACCGATGGATACCAAAAATAAAAGTAAGCAAAATTGCTCATGAGATTGGTGGAATTGTGATGTTGCGACATTCAGATACTTTGCAACCTAACAAAGGAAATCTACACTCGTCAAGTAATATCACCCTAAATGTTTACATCTGTAAACACTCAACGCTACTAAGTCAAGTAACAACACGCATAAGTGTAGGAAAAGGTACAGAATCTACTTAGACTTCAAGAAAGCTTTAAGAATTTGAGATAGAAAATCCGTGCTTCTACTGTTCAAGACAGACCAACCTGTTTACAATTGGAAAAACAGGGTGACTAACGTAAAGATATTATGAATAGCTATTTAGCATCTACTTCTGCGACACTGGCCGTAATCTTGCTGGGCAATGTCTCTGCTCAATACTTGCCTCAGGTTAACAGGGCTAATACTGGCTTGATGTCTCACTACACCGAATCATTCTCAGTTGAGCCAAATCGGTTCAGTGGCGATCGCTCAATTAGTTACAAACCACCAAAGGATATTGGGCGGCCTCGTCGAACCTGGCCATCGGGTGGGCGAGCTGCTTAGGGCGTTAAGCTGAATCGCCTTGGGGGTTGGTAAGAAAGCCCAAATGAAGGTCGTGTTGCTTGATACAATGATCATCGCGATCGCAAAATTTTCAGTAGAGAGAACATATTATGGCGCAACTCGCCGAACCAACCCTCAATCCGCTTGATATTGCAACCCTTGAAGCCGAACTCACGCCTCAAACTCCCCAAAAAATTCTAGAGCGCGCCTTTAGTCTCTTCGAGAACATTGCCATTTCGTTCAGTGGAGCAGAAGATGTTGTCTTGATTGATATGGCGCATCGACTCAATCAGCCTTTTAAGGTATTCAGTCTGGACACTGGACGACTGCACCCAGAGACTTACCAGTTCATCGATCGCGTCCGCAAGCATTATGGCATTGAGATCGACATCATGTACCCCGATGCCGCACAAGTAGAAGCGTTGGTCAGCGAAAAGGGCTTTTTCAGCTTTTATGAAGATGGCCACAAGGAGTGTTGTGATATCCGCAAAGTAGCTCCGTTGCGCCGCAAGTTGTCCACGTTAGATGCCTGGATCACTGGCCAACGGCAAGACCAAAACCCGGCCACTCGCGGCAAGGTGCCAGTTGTGCAAGCCGATGCCGCGTTCTCAACCGGCGATAAGTCATTGGTCAAATTCAACCCGCTGTCTTTCTGGTCTTCCACGGATGTGTGGATGTATATCCGCTCCTATGAGGTGCCCTACAATCCCCTGCATGAGCGAGGTTTTATCAGCATTGGCTGTGAACCCTGCACCCGCGCTGTGTTGCCGAATCAGCATGAGCGAGAAGGCCGCTGGTGGTGGGAAGATGCCACGAAGAAAGAATGCGGTTTGCACAGCATCAACCAGAATGCGTAACGAGTGATTTATCTGATTACGGTCAATTACCACTCGACTGAATTGGTCAAAGCACTTCTAGCTTCGGTTCAGGCGGGTCCTAAAGCTGCTTATCAGGTTGTAATCGTGAATAACTCTCCTGCCGATCGCCAAATTCACACCTTGGAATCAGATTGCGTTTATATCCTGGAGGCAAGCAGTAACTTGGGATTTGGGGGTGGGTGTAATTTGGGGTTGCAGTGGGTGTATCAGCAGGACAAGGCGGGAATTGTTTGGTTAATTAATCCAGATACCACATTGCAGCCAGATGCATTACAAAACGCCCTGGAATTCTGCACGGCTCATCCTGATCTGGCGATCGTCGGTTCAGTTGTGGTGCAACCCGATGGCAGCGTTTGGTTTGCTGGGGGAGAATTTAATCCAGCGAATGGCCGAATCGTGGCGATCGAGACGCTTCCCAGTAAGGAATGGGAATATTTTGAAACAGCCTGGGTCACGGGATGCAGCTTATTGCTGAACCTGCAAGATTTTTCCGAGTGTCCCCAGTTCGATCCAGATTATTTCCTTTACTATGAAGATTTTGACTTTTGTCGTCGCTATGCGGCAACAGGGCATCAGGTGGTTGTAACGCCGCAAATTCAGGTCATGCACCAACCGTCATCCATCACCAGTCGGTATCCAACATTGAAGCTCCAGCAGAGTACGTACAGTTATTTGCTGGCATTGGAAAAGCACACCAGTCCGCAGGTTGTACTGTATCGATTCGGTCGGATTGTGTTTCATGCTTTACGCGTGAGCGTGGTTGAGCCAAAGCAGGCGATCGCTATAATCAAGGGTGTATTTCGTTATCTGGCACGGGTGAGTCGTTTTGCCAAGTCCAATCACCATTAATTTGACGTTTCTACCCGAAAAACCCACCGGGTTGGCCACCTACGCCATCAATTTATTGCCTCATCTCAAGCAACTCGAGCCAACCCTGTTAATTGCCAAATCCCAAGAAGATTTTGTTTGTTGCCCAATCCCGCCGGCCATGACTCACGAACATGGGAGAGCGGGGCACTTGGCGCGTTTACGATGGACTCAATTTCAGCTTCCTCCCATCTATCGGCAACTCCAATCCCCGCTGTTGTTTTCACCAATCCCAGAAGCACCGCTGTTTGCTGGTTGTCGCTTTGTGGTAACGGTGCATGATTTGATTCCATTGCGATTTTTCCGCAAATTCACGCCGCTGTGGACGTATCAACGCTATTACTTACCCCTGGTTCTACAGCAGGCGGAACACATCATCACCAATTCGCAAGCAACGGCTCAAGATGTGATGGATTTTTTCCAGGTTCCGGCGCGTAAGATTACACCCATTTTGTTGGCCCATGATGCCGATAATTTTCGTCATTTGAATTTGCCAACTTGTAATTACTTTTTGTATTTAGGTCGCAATGATCCTTACAAGAACTTGCACCGCCTAGTTTCAGCGTTTGCCCAACTTCCCAATCGCGCTTCCTATGAACTTTGGTTTGCTGGCCCGATGGACGATCGCTACCAACTAGACTTGGACACGCACATCACTGAACTGGGATTAACAGCACAAATTAAATTTCTCAGCTATGTGCCTTATCAAGAATTGCCCAGCGTGATCAACCAGGCGATCGCCTTAGTCATGCCGAGTTTGTGGGAAGGCTTTGGACTACCCGCCCTGGAAGCAATGGCCTGCGGCACGCCAGTAATTGCATCAAACCTGTCTTCGTTACCGGAAGTGGTGGGCGAGGCAGGATTGTTGGTTGACCCATACGATGTGGAGGCGATCGCGACTGCCATGCACCATACTGCTCAAGATCCGGTTCTGCGCGCTCAACTAAGTTCTGCCAGCCGCCAACGTGCCAGCCAGTTTAGTTGGGAAAAAACTGGAGACCTGACGGCAAAATTGTTACACGAATACCAATCAATGTAAGTGCTGCCGAGCTAGCGTTTGATGACCAGAATAACCCCACAAATGATTAGCGCAAAGCCAATCAAATGCCGCCCAGAGATTGGTTCTTTAAAGAAAAAATAGCCGATGAGTACCGAAATGATGTAAGTGATGGAGACAGCGGGAGCGGCGACACTCAATTTCACCCGTGTGAGAACCAGAATGAATAGCACTGCACTAATCCCGTACAGTACTAAGCCAAATAGTAGCTCTGGCGTGCGAAGAATGTTTAGAACCTTCTCCACAGCATTTCCAGCTTCAACTGGTCCCAGTTTTAACGCCCCTAATTTTAGGAAGGCCTGACCACCAGACGATACAAGTACTGCGGCCAAAAATAGGAGAAACTCTGGTAGGGTCACTGGCTTTTCTACAGTTTGTACAGTCTCTCAGTTTACGTTATGTTGGCGAGGGAAGGGGCTAAAATCATCTCGCACACCCAATTGCACTTGATGTGAGATGAGCGATACGATTCAGTCCCTAAATACGATCGAGCAAACAACGGTTTGGGTTCGGGGGTTAGTGGCGCTGGCTTGGGCCGATGGACATTTTGACCCAGAAGAGCAGGAAATCATTACTGACCTGTTGCACCAGGATTTAACGGAAGCCGAAAAAGCAGCAGCTTTGGAACCTGTATCGGATGAAGACTTAGCGAGAGTGCTGGGTCAAGATCCCGCCGTGGCAGAAAACTTCTTGCGCACAGCAGTTATGGTTGCGCTTGCCGATGGGGATTATTCCGAGAGCGAAGATGCCTTATTGATGCGCTATTGCCAGGTCTTGAACCAAAAGCCGGAAGCGATCGAGGTATTGCGTTCAACCTTTCAATCTTTAGCCGCGGCCCAACCAACGGATGGGCAACCCTCTGGACAAGTGACTAGTCCAATTCTTGCCCCCGACGATGACCATCAAATGGATGTGTTACATCCGGTACGAGAGTGGCTAGATACGATGGATATTCATGATCCAAAAGTTGCACGCATGTTGTGCAAACTGATTCCATCTCAATGTCCATTTGAGCGTGACATTACGCTATTTGGACGCAAGCTCGTTCACATTCCGCCTCTGTGCAAAATCAATCCACTCTACGAACAACTCGTGGGTTTGCGCTTTCGAGCATTATCCTACCTGGCAGATGATTGCGGTGAAGATGTTACCGCCTACGTTTGAATGGTAGAGTCTTCTTCGGAGGGTTTTAAGGAAAATTACCGATGAAAGCGCAGGTATTTCGTGGAGTCAATCAGTTGAGCTATGAGGATGTTCCCGTTCCCGAGCTAGCGGCGGATGAGGTGTTAGTACGAGTGCAAGTGGTGGGGTTGTGTCAGTCGGACATTAAGAAGATCCGTTATCCACTGTACGAGCCTCCCCGCATTTTTGGCCATGAAACTGCCGGGACGATCGCGGCTGTTGGCAATCAAGTGCAGGGGTGGGCAGTTGGCGATCGGGTGATTGTGTTGCATCACATCCCTTGCATGCACTGCGCCTACTGCCTCAACGAAAACTACTCCATGTGCGCTACTTACAAGAACATCACGACCACCGCAGGATTTGCTCCCAGTGGCGGTGGCTTTGCAGAGTATGTGAAGGTACCGGGACATATCGTGCGCAATGGTGGCTTGATGACCATCCCCGATGACATTACCTTTGAGCAGGCCAGTTTCGTGGAACCGACAAATTGCTGCCTCAAAGCAGTTAAAAAAGCTCAGATTCAACCCGGTCAAACCGTGCTGGTCACGGGAGCGGGGCCGATCGGGTTGATGTTCATTATGTTAATCAAGCATTTTGGGGCACGGGCGATCGCCACCGATTTGCTACCATCCCGCATCGACAAAGCCTTGAGTGTGGGAGCTGAAGCCGCATTTGATGCCCGAGATCCAGACCTGGTGGCCAAGATTCATGCCCGAACGGGGGATATGGGAGTCGATGTGAGTTTGCTGGCTGTTCCTAGCGATAAAGCTTTCTTCCAGGCACTGGACTGCACCCGTAAAGGCGGCAAAATCCTGTTTTTTGCAGAATTTCCGGATGAAGTAGAAATCCCCATTAACCCCAACATTCTGTACCGCCGCGAAATTGACTTGATGGGCAGCTACAGTTCGTCTTACCGGGTGCAATCGCTTGCTGCTGATATTGTGTTCAATAAGCGCATTGATGTGGAGGCACTCATCAGCGATCGCTATCCGTTGAAGGATCTGGCCGCAGCCGTTGAACAGGCGATCGCGCCCACTCCCGAAACCTACAAAATTCTGATTTACCCTTCTGACGGCAACACTCAATGATCCAGCAGAGTGTTTTACGGCTGTTTCCAGATGAATAAGCCGGAATAATTAAACCATCCAAGAGCATCTTGGGCAGAGATACAATCATTGACTAAAGGGATAAATAGCAAGACCATCAACGTCCACGTGTCTGCCTACACCGTGAAATTGTGTTGCGAAATCCATCCCAAATCGTTTGCTCAGACAAAATAGGATTCTTCCGTTTAACATTCAAATTCAACGTTTGGGCTGATGCATCAAACTGAAATCCTAGCAGGGCGACGTTGCCTGCCACATTGCTTTTCACAACAATGTCGCCCTTCGTATCTCCCTTATAGTCCAATGAACCATCTCTACCGTCCTTGTTGGCTTTTAAGCATTGAAAAATGGCAGGGGTAATGCAACGAAATGGTGGGGTTGATCGATTCTGGTCAGAAGCTGAACAGGTGGTTTGCGCAAGTTGTTTAGAAGGGGAGGGATCAGCCTGTCCTGAATCGATCACAAGCTGACTCAAAAACAAACCTATGCCGATCGCGCTCAGGTGATTCACCAACAGATTTCTCATCGCCTCGGTTTTCCTCTTGTTGCTGCCAAACGTCGTCCGCGCCAAGTCCAGCCCCAGCCTGTTTCGGTCTTAATCACTGAGGCGATCGCAAGGCTAGCAATTAAAAAACCGCCCACCCCCTGCAACCACCAATAAGTGGTGAGGGTGCCCAACGCCTGTGATCCCTGTTTTCTAATGCTATACTGCAGCAGAATTGCCAGACCTGCCAAAGCGATCGCGACCGTAGAGAACACATTAGGAGTGTGAACGGCTTGCAGTAACGCCACCCCCAACATAAGCCAAGGAACAGTATAAACCAGCAGCATTACCGTGGTTAACACCAGCATCATTAAGATGCTACGGTGAGCACCAACATATAAGACCTTAGTCCAACCCTCCCAAAGCGATTGCCAGGTTCGATACATGCGGAGCGACAGGAGATTGGGACCCAAAATTGAGCGGGAGTCAAACCCTTGGTGTTTTAGCGTGCGGGCGAAAGCAACATCCTCAGCAACTTCGTGGCATACTCCCTGGTGCCCCCCGACCTGCCAATAGACGGAAGACCGAAACAGCAGGAATGGTCCCAACGCATAGGCGGTTTTAGTTTTGGGATCTTTGACAACGGCTGAATTAAATGAAACTAGCACATTGATGTACATCAGGGGCTGCACCAACCATTCCACGAGTGATCCGCTCACAATTTGAGGAATACAGGTAATAAAGTCTACCGATTGCTCAACCGCTGTTTGCACGATCGCGACGATCGCACCTGATTTCAGCCGAACATCTGCATCGATAAAGATAAAGTAATCACCCGTTGCCTTTTCCGCAGCTTGCTGACAGGCCCAGTTCTTGCCCAACCACAGCCGGTCAGTTGGTCTGGATAAACCAGATACTACTTGCAAACGCGGATCTCCCTGCCGCTGGAGAGTTTGTAGAATGTCCAGGGTGAGATCGCTGGATTGATCGTCAACCACCCAAACTTCAAGCTTATCCGGCGGTAATGTCGTATTCAGCAGAATTGACTCAATGCACTCCTGAATATTCTCAGCTTCGTTATATGCCGGAACAATGATTGATACATGGGGAAACAGCTCTATTAATAATGGATCTTGCTTGTCATTATCAGGTAAAACAATTCGCGGTAACTCTTTGATAGCTCGCTCAAGACTCAACCAATACCCAATAGAAACAAAAATTGAGATAAGTAGAATTAAGACTATAATCACAATGTCAATGTATAAGAATTAAACTTAAAAGCTCAGAACCACAATCTAGAAACATAAAACAACCTAAATTTGACCAGAAGAAGTCTACATCACTGAAGTAAGATACTGTCGAAACAATCTTTTAGAACAAGGAAAACCAAATAAGTATAGAACTTAGACCAGACAAACTAGTTTGGGAATTTACTCCCGATTGCTTTGGTAGGAGTCTCTTCGGTATCTGAGCGATCGTTAAGCATCCCAAACCAGTTCTAAATTGGGCATGAGCCGTTGTAAGTTTTTCAGCGATTTTTCTTGCCAGGGAATTGCTGTAGAGCCTTGCACAATCAGGTGGATATTTTCCTTACCACGCACCTTCAAAACAAATTTGGAGATGACATTGATTCCCGAACTATTCAGGAACTCAAGCTCCTGCAAGTTTAAGTTCAGAGGTGAGGGAGCAACTTCTACCACTTCTTCTAAAAGCTGCACGATCGGCGCATAATCTTCCATCCCTGCCAACCGTAAAGCCCCACGACAGAACACGGTCTGTACGGCTTCATCGTATTGCACACTATATTTCTCCGTTGTAATCTCCATTCCTGTTCCCCTCCTACTGCTATCTACATCATTAAATAGACCATTGTTGTCACGATCGCGATTTCTGATTCTACCTGGACTGTTTCAAACCTCCAGCCAACTTTTGCCAAATAATCGTTCATCATAGTCAGCAAGCCTAATCCAGAACCATCACTGTCATCCGTTTTGGCATTCTTTTCTAACTGGCGAATGAGCAATTCACCCGGATCTTCTGACATTAACTCTTGAATAAATGCCTGAAAATGCTCAACGGCTTCGGCTTTAATGCTATTGCTTGCCAGAAAAATCAAACAGTCTGTATGGAGCTGCAAGGTAATACTGATGGGATACTCTGCAGCGGGATCATTAAACTTCATTGCGTTTTCTAATAACTCATTAGCAATGAAGCTCACGGCACTTTTGACTTCTACTTTGCTGTTGATTTTTGAAACGGAGTCCTGATTTCTGGGAAAGAAAGTTGCAAAGTAGTCGGCCATAAAATCAGCCGATAGCCCATTGTTGTGCCAGCGTTGCTTTAACGGAGCAGAGCTGGGTGACAACACAATGGTCATATACTCTTTGCTGACAGGCAAGTGTTCGCTGAAATCTCCAAGGATTTGAGCCATGTCTGTAGCCCTCAATTGCTTTCCACGCTTTCACTACGCTGGAAGAATCATACATCAGTATCTATGAATTCTTAGATTCTCACTGGATGTTCACAAATTCCAAATAAATTGTTGAACCAGAGTACGTAATCCTTGCTTTTCGCCTTGCTATCCAGTCCCGGTTGAGGAGAATTAAACTGAACTTCTCCTCAATTTCCTCTACAATCGACTAAATTCCGGTAATCTTAATCCAAGCAATTAATTCGTTCAGTTGCAAGTTTTGTACTGCGCAGCATCCACAGTAAGGACTTTTGGTGTGAGGAATCAGTCCATGATTAGCAGATTTGAAAAGAATAAGATAAAGCTTGCTTTATTGCTCATAAGTTCAGGCCTAGCAGGGTTATTTGGATGGATACCACAGGCATCAGCAAACCCGTCAGACTCCGCGTTCGCTCAAAATCAACCACCAGCAAACTTGCTAGGTGATCCACTCGAGTCTACGGAAAACGCACTGGAGCAAGTCACTTCAGTCTCTCAGCTTGCTGATGTCAGCTCCACGGATTGGGCCTTTCAAGCCTTACAATCCCTGGTTGAACGGTATGGTTGCATTGTTGGTTATCCAGACAGAACTTATCGGGGGAACCGTGCCCTCAGTCGCTATGAATTTGCAGCCGGGTTAAATGCCTGTTTAGACAAAATCCAGGAACTCATTGCCGCTGGAACGGCTGACTTGGCTACCCAGCAAGACCTGGCAAGCCTGAAAAAGATGATGGAAGAGTTTGCACCTGAACTAGCAGTTCTGCGAGGGCGGGTAGAAACTCTGGAGGTACGGACAGCCACCCTGGAAAAGCAACAGTTTTCCACCACCACTCGTCTGAATATTCTCACCTCCTTCAACATCAGTCGAGCGTTTGCGGCGGGGGATATCAAGGCAGAAGGATTTCCTATCTCCGGTTCGTTCCCTACGGCGCGATTTGGCACTCGGTTTCTCAACCCCTTCACAGGCGAGGTTGCTCCGGTTGTCACAACGACAACGCGCAACCCAGAACCCACGTTTAGCTACTCCTCCTATTTCATTCTGACCTCCTCATTTACGGGCAAAGATGCCCTCACAACCATTCTGGCGATGGGCAATGGAAATCCCCCCGCTAGCACTTTCAGTTCAGCCGGGTTTGCCAGTACCTTTGGAGTCCCCTATGCCGATTCCAACCCAGTGAACCCGCTAACTCCGTCCAGTGTCGGATTGTTTGAGGCCAAGTACAGTTTCCCGATCGGGGAGTCTGTCAATGTGGTGGTGGGTCCGCGCATCTTGCCGTTCCGCCATGTGGATCAAAACCTCTATACCAACGTAATCACAGGAGCCAGTGGGTTGAATTCCTACCAAAGCACCCTGGCCAATAGCGGCTTGTCGGGGGCAGGGGCGATCGTTAGTTGGAATATCACTCCTGAACTGGTGTTTCAGGGGGGCTACCTGGCCCGCAATGATGCATCATTGCAATTTTTTGGCCCAGATGGCCCTTCTAACCCTTCACGGGGTTTATTTAATGGTACCTATTCCTGGTTGGGGGAGCTGGCCTACTCTCCCATCCCCGAACTCACTTTGCGGTTTTTGTATACCCGCGCTCATATTCAAGCGCCCCCGGCTACACCGCCATTTCAGCCAAGCTTTCCGTTCTTCCTAACCAACTCTCTACGAGGAGTCGTAGATGATGGCTTGGGTGGGCCTTTGGATGATGTGGATTCAGACAATTTCGTCTTTAATTTTGACTGGAAATTCACCCCCAATCTGGCATTGTTTGGGCGCTATTCGTATAGTCGATCGGGCATTAATCCGATCAATCCCCTGATTCGGGATGGGGTAGTCAGGGTGCAAGCGTTTCAGCTTGGGCTAGCCTTTCCAGATGTTGGCAAAAAAGGGGCATTGGGCACAATTTCTGTGGTTGCGCCGTTTGATGTGTTAGAAGGTCGCCGCTTTTTAGTGGCAGGTTATGGCAATGGCGGAACGGAAATTAACGTGGAGGCGTCTTACTTCTTCCCGATTACGCCGAACTTAGCGCTGGTTCCCATGTTTTTCACGACGTTTAATGCCAATAACTTTAGTGACAATCCGACAGTTTTTAGTGCCGTGTTGAGAACTCAATTCTTGTTCTAAGTACGGCAGAATCATTAGTCAGAGTTGAAATTGAGTGACATGAACCACAGAGCCACGAAGACACCAAGAAGGTTTAAGCTTCGTGGCTTTGTGTCTCTGTGGTTAACAAGATCAGTTTCGTCCACTTTTTACGATGGGTTGTACTCAGCGATCGATTGAAGGGCTTCTAGTTGTGAACTTTGGTATGAAAGCATCGAATTTCCGACGCTAACCAGAGTATTTTGGTGTGCATAGTTTCTGGTGCTTTAGGCAAAGCTATGGTCGAGATCGCAGGCTATGAGGTACTAGAAAAACTGTATGAAGGTAGCCGCTCTCTGGTTTACCGGGGGCAGAACCCGACCCAGCGATCGTTCATCCTGAAACTGATGCAGGCGGAATATCCCAGCCTGGAGGAATTGGGGCGCTATCGCCTGGAATACGAAATTCTCACTCAGTTGCAACTTGATGGAGTGGTGCAAGCCTATGAACTGCTCCCTTACCAGAATGGCTTAGTCTTGGTTTTAGAAGATTTTGGCGGAGAGTCGCTACACTCGCTGCTGCAATCTCGGCAGTTTACGCTGATGGAGTTTCTGGAGCTGGCGATCGCGATTACAGACATTCTCGGCAGGATTCATGCCGCCAACGTCATCCATAAAGATATCAATCCTGCCAATATTCTGTTGAACCCCCAGTCTAACCAGATCAAGCTGATTGACTTTGGCAACGCCACGGTTCTATCGCGAGAAAATCCCTCCATTCGGAGCCCCAATGTGCTGGAGGGCACGCTCCCCTACCTCTCGCCGGAGCAAACCGGACGGATGAACCGGGCACTAGATTACCGCACTGACTTTTACTCTCTGGGTGCCACCTTTTATGAGCTACTGACGGGTGCGCCGCCTTTCGTGGTGGGAGATGCGATGGAGTTAATCCATTGCCATTTGGCAAAACAGCCCACCCCACCCCATGTAGTCAAGCCTGAGATCCCGGAAACCATCTCGCAGCTTGTCTTGAGGCTGTTAGCAAAGAATGCAGAGGATCGATATCAAGGGGCTTTTGGAATTCGGGCAGATTTGCACCAGTGCTGGGAGCAACTGCGGCAAACAGGCACGATCGCCGCGTTTGCACTGGCACAACAGGATGCCTCTGGCAAATTCCAGATCCCCCAAAAATTGTACGGGCGGGAAGCGGAAGTAAACCTGTTGCTGCAAGCCTTTGAGCGAGTCAGCGGAGTCGGGAGACCCCAACAGGGTTACGCCTCCAATCGCCTCCTGACTCGCAGTGAACTGATTTTGGTCGCGGGTTATTCTGGGGTGGGGAAATCGGTCTTAGTGCAGGAAATTCACAAGCCGATTACCCAGCGCAAGGGCTATTTTATTGCCGGTAAATACGACCAGTTCCAGCGCAATATTCCCTACTCTGCCATTATTCAGGCATTTCAGGAGTTAATTCGGCAACTGTTGACCGAAAATCTCGACCAAATTGCCCGCTGGCGATCGCAACTGTTGACCGCACTGGGCAGCAACGGGCAGGTGATGATTGAGGTGATCCCCGAAGTGGAACTGATCATCGGGCCGCAACCGGCGATCGCCGAACTGGGTCCGCGCGAAAATCAAAACCGATTCAATCTGGTGATGCAGAATTTCATCAAAGTTTTTGCTCAAGCGGAGCATCCCTTGGTGATTTTTCTAGACGATTTGCAATGGGCGGATTCGGCTTCGCTCAAATTGCTCAACTTGCTGCTGACCGCGCCCGATAGTCGCTATTTGTTGCTGCTGCTGTCCTACCGCGTGAATGAAGTGAATACGGCGTTGTTGAATCGGGCGATCGAAGAAATTCGCAAAAGTGGAGTCACCGTTAGCCAAATTGAACTCGCGGCTTTGAGACTGGAACATATCACCCAACTCGTGGTTGAAGCCTTCCACTGTGACGCAACCAGGGCTACACCGCTGGCAGAACTGATCCTGCAAGTAACGGAAGGCAACCCATTCTTCATCAACCAATTTCTCAAGTCGCTTTATGAAGAGGGACTGCTCAACTTTGAGGCTCAACAGGGTTGCTGGCAGTGGGATTTGGAACAAATTCGGACTGCTCAAATGCCGGATGATGTGGTGCAGTTGATGGCGGGCAAAATTCAAAAATTGGATAGACAAACACAAGACACGCTGAAGTTAGCCGCCTGCATTGGCAACCAGTTTGATTCTCGCACCCTGGCAATTATTTCTAACCAGACGCGATCGCAAGTGATGCAGCATCTTTGGCAAGCCGTCCAGGAGGGCTTGATTTTGCCCCTGGGAGATACCTACAAATTTGCCAGTGTAGCGGATCAATCGCTGCCTTCGTCTCCATCGCTGCCTCAGTCTCCCAGTCAATTGTTGGTCTCTTTTAAGTTCCTGCACGATCGCGTCCAGCAAGTTGCCTATGAACTCATTGCAGCCTCAGAGCGGCAGGCGATTCATCGTGAGATTGGCAAATTACTGTTGCTCAACACACCTTCAGAAAAACGGGAAGAGCGCATCTTTGATATTGTGAACCAACTAAATATCGGCGCTAGTTTAATTACTCACGCCACCGAACGAGAGGAGTTGGCGGCATTGAATTTAACGGCAGGGAAAAAAGCCAAAGACTCGGCAGCTTATGAAACGGCAACTCGTTATTTGTTAACCGGAATTGACTTACTGGGGGAGCAAAGCTGGCAAAACCAGTACGAACTGGCATTGGCTTTGCATAATGAGGCGGCAGAGGCAACTTACCTGAATGGAGAATTCGCTGAGACGGAACGATTAGTCAAACAAATCTTTGCCCACGCGAAAGGGGCTTTGGATTGTGTCGAGGCTTATCAAGCCCAAGCCGGAGCCTACACCGCCCAAAACAACCTGGAAGCTGCGATTAATACCATTCTAGATGCCACTCGCCGCCTGGGAGAACCGCTGCCCCGTCATCCCAACCGCTTGAGAGTGGGATTGGAGTTGCTTTATACCCGCTTTTGGATGGTGGGCCGGCGATCGATGAAAGAGTTGGAAGCGCTGCCGCCCATGACCGATCCCTACAAACTGGCGACCGTGAATCTTCTGGGATCGGCTGCCCTGGCTGCCATCAACGTCGCTCCCTTACTGGTGGGAGTCCTGGCATTACGAGTCGTCAACTTAGTGGTGCGGTATGGCAGTTCAGGCTCTTCGGCTGTGCAAGGAGTCGCCTATGGCGTGATGTTGCGGGCGGGCTTAGGGGATATCGAAGGAGCCTACCGATTTGGGCAACTCAGCCTGCGGATGCTGGAGCGATTGAACGATCGCACTTACCGTACTATGACGATCATTGGCTACGAATCCTGTATTCGCCACTGGAAAGAACCCCTGCGTCCCTCGTTACCGGTGATGCTGGCGGCTTATCAAGAAGGGTTGGAACTGGGAAATCCGGAATTTTCCTTAATCGCCGCCCACGTCTACTGTATTCACTCCTTCATTTTAGGAGAACCTCTGGCTGCGGTTGAGCAGAGTTTCCAGGAATACATCAGCCAAATGCGCCAATTCAATCAGGTTGGGGTTGTGTATTACACACAGCCCTGGCATCAATTAGTCTTGAATCTCCAGGGGCACGCATCAGATCCCGGTCGGCTTATGGGTACTGCCTTCAACGAAGCAGAAATGCTGCCCATTTTCATTCAGCATCAACAGGGAATTCCCCTCTTTTACACCCAGATTGCCCGGACAATTTGGCTTTATTTTGCGGGTGATTTTGTGGGTTCTCTGGAAGCGGCAAAATTAGCCAAACCCCTAGAAGAGTCAGCCCCCGCCACTCCCGGCTTTGCCATGCGCTATTTTTATGAGTCGCTAGCGTGTTTGGCTCTGTGTTCTCGGTTGCCAAAAGCCAAGCAGAAAAAATATCTCAGGCAAGTTGCCAAGAATCAGCGCAAGGCAAAGCGGTGGGCAAAGTATTGCCCCGAAAACTATCAGCATCGTTACGACTTAGTTGAAGCAGAACGGTGGCGAATTGCAGGACGCACCACCGATGCCATGACATTCTACGATCGGGCGATTCAAGGCGCGATCGCCCAGGAATATCCCAACGAAGCAGCCCTGGCAAACGAGTTAGCCGCGAAGTTTTATTTCCAACTGGGTAACGATCGCATTGCTCAGGTTTACTTGTTAGACGCGCATTATGGCTACTTGCGTTGGGGGGCAAGCTTCAAGGTAGAGGCGTTAGAGGCAGCTTACCCGCAACTGCGCGATCGGTTGAGCGATCGTAGCCCAGAGGGAATGAAAACTAACGTTACCGCGAACCAATCCTCTGTGTCTGGGAAAAGCTCCAGCAGTACCAATCGATTGAATCTGGATCTCAACACTGTGATCAGAGCCGCCCAAACCATTTCCGGTGAAATCATTCTAGACAAGCTGTTAACTAAGCTCATGGCATTGGTGATTGAAAATGCTGGTGCCCAAAAAGGTTATTTACTTCTGGTCGCCGATGATGAATTAAGGATTGAAGCGGAAGGGGAAATTGGTCAAGCCGATCAGGCGGATCAGGCGGATCAGGTAGATCAGGTAGATCAGGTAGATCGGGTGGTTGTCCGATCGCGATCGCTCACGGATGAGGCTGCACTTCCCCTGTCTATCATCAACTACGTGCAGCGAACTCGTGAAAATGTGGTACTGGGCGATGCGCTGGAAGCAGAACTTTTTGCCACCGATCCTTATGTTGTCCAGACTCAGCCCCGCTCTGTTCTGTGTTCACCCATTTTGAATCAGGGTAATTTATTGGGGATTGTATATCTGGAAAACAACCTGGCAACCGACACGTTTACGCCCGAACGCCTCACCATTCTCAATATTTTGTCTGCTCAAGCCGCGATCGCGCTAGAAAATGCCTCCTTCTATCGCACCTTAGAAGCAAAAGTTGAGGAGCGCACAGCTCAACTTGCTGCAGCAAACGAAGAAATCACTCAGCTTAACCAGCGACTCCGTTCAGAGAACCTACGCATGAGTGCAGAGCTGGATGTGACTCGTAGACTTCAGCAGTTGATTCTACCTAAAGAGGAAGAACTCGATCAAATCTCAGAACTGGAAATTTCTGGGTTCATGAAACCTGCTGATGAAGTCGGAGGAGACTACTATGATGTTTTAAGAATTGGTGATTTAATCAAAATTGGGATTGGTGATGTCACTGGCCATGGACTCAAAAGTGGGATGCTCATGCTAATGGCGCAAACTGCAATTCGAACCTTAATGTTGACTCAAGGAACAAACAATACACGCTTCTTCACTACATTAAATCAGGTTATTTTCGATAATGCTCAACGAATGAACTCTGAACGTAATCTGACACTCACACTCATTGATTATCAGAAAGGGCACCTTAGATTGAGTGGTCAACATGAAGATGTTCTACTTGTTCGGGCAAATGGTGCAGTAGAACGCATCGATACTGGAGATCTCGGTTTTCCAATTGGCCTAATTGAAGACATTACCAAATTTGTGCATCACGTCGAACTTAGCCTGCAGTCAGGGGATGGACTCGTGTTATTTACTGATGGCATCACTGAAGCGATGAATGAAGCCGAAAAACTCTATGGAATCACACGACTTTGCCAAATTGTTTCCCAATCCTGGCAGCGCTCAGCGAAAGAAATCCAGCAGACCATCATTGAAGATTTACGCAGTCATATTGGGCAACAAACAGTCTTTGATGACATCACCCTGTTGGTGATTAAACAAAAGTAAGCCCTCAATCCGCTGCCTTGGCTTTGGCTTGCTTTAGCGAATGGTAGAGTTCTTTAAGATTCAATGTTGAGCTGAAGAACATACTTGTGAAGTGAATGTGACAGGTTCGTGCTTCAGCATCCACATCCATCACTTTGGCGTAGTTTTCTGCTGTATTTGATGTCTCCTGCTCATCTCCCAGGTAAGAAACCTTCAAATTGCTCAAAACTTCAGGAATGAATTCATCGGGAGATGAGTCAAACTGGATCAAAGCCCCTTCGCCCGATAGCTGTATTAGCTCTCCTGTCAACGAAATATTCGTAACCTCTTTACCATTGAGCAGTTCACACCGAACAAAAATTGGCTCTTGCAAAGGCAGCAGTTCATCATCTCGATGGTCTTCCTGTAGCCAGAGATTAAACTCCCCTCCAATTCCTGCCACATCATAAACAGTGGTAGGTTCAGACAAACCCTTCATGCGTATCTGGCAGGATTGATGAATGTGAACAATTGGCTGTAACGCTTGCCAGGTTTCCTTAGAAATTAAAATTTGATTGCCTGTTGTGCAGGATTCTATTCGAAAAGTCAAATTGACTTGACTGCCCACAACACCGTACTTTGCTCGCTTCTCAGAACCAATATTGCCCACAACTACTTCACCCGTGTTGATGCCAATGCCCATACTAAGGGGAGGCAATTCCCAGGCTTCCATTTGAGCATTAATCGTTTTCATGGCAGTCTGCATCGAAATCGCGCAGGCAACGGCTCGTGCTGTATCATCTTCTCTTGCGATCGGGGCACCAAAAAAAACTAAGATGCCATCTCCCATAAACTCATCGATCGCCCCATGATAAGTTGTAATCACATCTACCATGTGACTAAGATAAAGATTAATAACTTTGACGACTTCTTCTGCTGATAACTGCTCAGAAAAAGCTGTGAACCCTCTTAAGTCAGAGACTAACATAGTAATTTTTTGTCGCTTGCCTCCCAGCTCCAATCCTTTGGGTGTTTCCAGTAAATTATCAACAATTTCATTATCTAAATATCTGCCAAAGAGATTACGAATCAATGTATTCCTCTTTTCCAACTCCATCTCAATAAAGTCAGCATGTTGCGTCGTATTTTCTAGTAGAAGTTCCAGATCGGTATTTTCACGCTGAAGAATATCTATCGTTCCCCGCAAGCGACAAATTTCATCTAGTAATTCTGTCTCAAATTTGTTTGAATCTGACATTAAACGAGTCACATACAAATCTTCATCGGTATGTTTTTGGGGTTTTTCCATTGCCAAAAAGCTGTTACTCCAATAATTTAGATCAAATTACTTTAACGAATTTGAAAAGTTATCGAACCAGAACTACTTGTAAACATGATTTAGTAATCTGTAACTTGGTAACCTGTAATTCACCTCGATTGAATCAAGAATGCTCATTCTAGAATTCGCTGAATTGGCTTTAAGCATTTACGGGAATAACGATATTGAAGTTTTTATTACTGGTATAATACTATATTGACAGCTAGGTAAAGCTGTTCAAGCTACTGATTTTACGGCTGAGTTGAGGTAGCGGTAGAAGATTAGACGATTGATGTTGAGATGTTCACAAATGAAGGTTACGCTGCGGGTTGGGTCTGCAACTAGAGATCTCTCAGTTTCAATGTGCTACTGCGTTAATTCTTGCCGTCGTTCACCCGATCGCCCTTACCTCCGTCCGTTGTAACGCCGTGTTAGCTGGCTCTCGCCTCTGCGCTGCTTCGCAGATACCGCAAGGGTCGCCCCCAACCCCTCACTGCATCGTCCTGTTTACGATCGCGATGCAACTAAGCGAGCGATCGCCCGTACCAGAGTATCTGGTTCAACCGGCTTCGGAATATGGCTTTGAAAACCTACGGCGATGGCGGCTCGTTGATCCTCAGTGCTGGCAAGGGCAGTCAGGGCGATCGCGGGAATGTCTCCTCCGGCTGCACCATCCAACGATCGCACCTGGCGAATCAGTTCATAGCCATCTTCCTCTGGCATACTAATATCTGACAAAAGCAGATCATAGTTTCCAGGATTTGCCCGCAGGGTTTCCAGGGCTTCCCTGGCAGATGCAACCCCCGTTGCAATCGCTCCACTTTGTTCGAGTATCACGATAATCATCTCGCGATTATCGGCTTCATCATCCACGACCAGCACCCGAATTCCGGCAATGGAGTCATGGAGTGATGGGGTGATGGGGTGATGGGATGAAGATTGCTCTTCCACTCCTTCACTCCCCGACTCCTCTACTGCTTCACTCCTTAACAGCGGTAACTTGACGATAAATGTGCTGCCCTGTCCTTCACCTGCACTATGCGCCTCAACTGTACCGCCGTGCAGTTCAACCAGGTGCCGCACGATCGTCAGCCCCAACCCCAAACCTGCATTCGATCGCGTTTGGGAACTATCGGCTTGCTCAAATCGCTCGAAAATGCGAGGTAGAAATTCTGGGCTGATGCCGATGCCAGTATCAGTGATGGTGATTTGGGCGTAAGCGGGAGTGGAGCGTCGGGAGGTAGGGGATTGCTCCAATCTCACCTCTACTCTTCCTCCGTTGGGCGTAAATTTGATGGCGTTGGAAAGCAAATTCCAGATAGCTTGTTGCAGGCGAGTTGAGTCGCCTTGGACTGTAAATGTTGAACTTTGATTTGTGAATTGCAGATCGATCTGTTTGGCTTCGGCGCTGATTCTTATCCCCTCGATCGCAGCTTCTACGATGGGGGTAAGCGGAATCAGACTGAAATTGAGGCGCAGTCTGCCGGAGGTGATGCGAGAAATATCGAGCAGATCTTCAATCAGTTGGGCTTGGGTTCTGGCACTGCGTTCGATTACGTCCAGCCCTTGGGCAAGTCTAGTAGGGTCGAGATTGGGTGCGCGGAGCAGTTGTGCCCAGCCGAGGAGGGAATTGAGTGGATTGCGGAGTTCGTGCGACAGGGTAGATAGGAACTCGTCTTTGGCGCGGTTGGCGCTTTCGGCAGAGGCACGGGCGGACTGCTCTTGCATCAGACTTTGGTTAAGTTCTGCTTCCAATCGTTTGCGATCGGTGATGTCTGAAATCGAGAGCAGAATCATGTCTTGCTGATCGGCTTGAGGCATGCGATAGGCATTGAGCAGCATCACCTTGTATCCAATTTGCTCAAACTCATGCACCACCTCAAAATCGTGAATCTCAAATGCATTCGTGTTGGGAAGAATTTCTTCCAGCAGCGATCGCAAACCGGGAATGTTCCATTGTTGATTGCCCAGATCAAAAATTAGGCGCTGTTCGGTGTCGCCAGAGTTGACCTGGAACATGCTGTAGAAGGCTCGATTTGCAGTGATCACTTCTAGATTCGCGTTGAGGACAACCAACGGGTCTCGCATTGTCTCGACGATCGCTTCAGCATAATTTCGCGAGTCTTGAAGTTGCTGAGTGCTGCGTTTCAGCGCATCAATATCCACCAGAATCACCACTGCCCCATCAATTTTGTTGTCGATCGTGCGGTAAGGGCGAATCCGCAGGTCATACCAGTGCCCCTGCTGGTCTTGCACCTCCTGTTCTCTAGCATTGAGCGTATTAATCACTTCCAAAATCTGCTCTTCTAAATTCGATAGGTTCAGATTGTGGTTAATATCCCGCAACGGTCGCCCCACATCCCCCGCAATCAGGTTGAACAGATGTTGAGCCAGAGGGGTAAAGCGACGAATGCACAAATTTTCGTCCAGCATCAAAATCGGAATGTTGGTGCTGCTGAGCAGGTTTTGCAAATCGTTGCTCACCTGGTTGGCTTCCAGGTTGCGGCGGTGCAGTTCGTCGTTGATGGTGTTCAGTTCTTCGTTTGCCGCTTGAATTTCTTCTTTGGCGGTTTCCAATTCTTCGTTGGTGCTTTGCAGTTCTTCATTGCTGGACAGAATTTCTTCGTTTGCCGCCCTCAGATCTTGATTGGTGGCTTGCTGCTCCTCGATGATCGATTGCAGATGCTCTTTCGTCCTGGCGAGTTCCTGTCTGAGTTGCGCGATTTCCGACTGATTGTCAGATTCGTTGCTCACGGGAGGACTTGACTGGGCGACTGGATTGAGCGCTAGCAACGGCGATGTATCTTCAAACAACACCAAAAAGTGGCTCTCTCTGGTGGTGGCAGAGGCTTTAAAGGGAATGACATCAATTTTGACCTGGCGGGTGCGCTCGCCCTCTTGCAGTAAAATGCTGGTCTTACAAATCGGAATTTCTTGCTTTTTTGCCTGGTGAATCATCGTGCGTAGCTCTAGCCGCAGTTCGGCTTTTGCCATTTTCAGCAGATTGAGGCTGGCTCTGCCAGGAGCGGGTTCTAGATAGGCACTGGTTTGACCGCGAAATTGCAGAATTTCTAGATCGGCATTGATGATCACACCGACGGGCGTAAATTGCTGTAACACAATGCGATCGGCTTCTTTTTGCAAACTCAAATCACTCTGAGCCTCTTCACTGACCGCAGGCTGTAAGCTCAGGGGGTCCAGGGCATACTGACTGGCAGTCAGGTCCAGGTTCAACCGCGAGGATGCCAGCTTGCGGGCATAGATTTTGTGTTTCTTATCCACCAGGTCAAACAGGTCGGTGGAGTCGCCCACGGTTTCTGATGTGCCCAGCATTAGAAATCCTGTGGGCTTGAGACCATAGTGAAAGGTGGGCAACAGCTTTTTCTGCAACGCCGCACCCAGATAGATCAGCACATTACGGCAGGTAATCAAATCGAGGCGCGAAAAGGGCGGATCATTGTTCAAGTTTTGGCGGGCAAATACACACAGTTCGCGCACCGCTTTACACACCTGGTAGCTGTCTTCCACTCGCACAAAAAAGCGTTGCAGCCGCTCTTGCGAAACATCCCCCAGTTGACTCAGTTTATACAATCCGGTTCTGGCTTTGTTGATCACCATCTCGCTCACGTCGGTGGCGTAGATTTGAACTGGCGGCTTGGCGACCTGATCAGCCAAAAATTCCAGCAGGCAGATGGCAATGGAGTAGGCTTCCTCTCCGGTGGAGCAGCCCGCTACCCAAATGCGAATTGGCGATCCGGGCGATTTATCGCGCGTAATCACCGGAAAGACTTGGGTTTTCAGCGCTTCAAAGGCCTCCGGATCGCGAAAGAAACTGGTGACGTTAATCAGCACATCCTGATAAAGTGCCATGACTTCCGCTGGATGCTCCTGCAAATAGCGGACGTAATCTTCGAGGCGTTCCAGCTTATAGAGCGCCATCCGCCGCACAATCCGTCGCTTTAGAGTCGTTTGCTTGTAATGGGTAAAATCAACGCCAGTTATCGTCCGCAGCAAACTGAAGATGGTGGTGAGCGCGTCTTCTCCATTTGGCTGCTCCTCGACGATTCTGGCGGGAGCGGGACGAGTCACATAGGGGTGACGGCTGATCTTGGCAAGTTCCTCGGCGATCGCCTGGGGCGGCAAAATAAAATCGACCTGCCCCGTGGCTGCCGCTGTGCTGGGCATACTGCTAACTTTTGCCGTGTCTTCACTTTGAGCAAAGGTGATCCCACCCGCTGCCTTGATTTCCTCCAATCCCCGTGCCC
>Ga0224722_1000037_pt1 | contig 71367 bp, 63 predicted proteins | sample Balambano_FR1_Me_FD_161646 | JGI IMG/M metagenome (GOLD analysis project Ga0224722, IMG submission 161646) | Freshwater sediment microbial communities from Lake Towuti, South Sulawesi, Indonesia - Balambano_FR1_MetaG | ecosystem: Environmental > Aquatic > Freshwater > Lake > Sediment | place...
AGGAAGGGGCGCGAGGGAGGGGGTGACGATTCCTATTTCAGCGGGAGATGGCACAAACAACGCATCCACGCCAGCGGCTTCACAGAGGGCTTTATCGGCATCTAGAGGGCGGGGATAGCGATCGAGATCTTCAGTTGGGCCAAATTGGAGCGGATTTACGAAAATACTGACGATTACTATTTTGTTTTCGCGGCGGGCCCGGTCGATCAAGCTCAAATGTCCCTGGTGCAAAGCTCCCATCGTGGGGACAAACCCCACCTCCAGTGGTAACGGATTGAGCAAATCAGGGGACGACGATCGAGACTCTAACCGCTGCTGGCCAAAGCTCTGAGCCTTCAAAAAACTCCGCAGACCGACAATAGATGTAAACAGGCGCACTAATCAACCTCGCTGACTGTCACGATCGCCGTTTGCTCACCAACATGCTAAACGTCCTAATAAACTGTAGCCAGATCTTTGTGTGGTTGCTAGCCGAATTTCTAAACAACGTTAGAATCTCCGATGTAGCGTTCTCTCCTTGAAAGTCCTATGAATTTTGTGACTCAAATCCTGCATCTAGTCGGTTCTGGAGCCACTGCTTACATTTCGGCGCGGAACATGCGAGATCCACTTACTCGTCCCCACACCCTCGCCGCTCTGCAATTGGCAGAATCGGGTTCCGTTCCCTTTTTGGAGTCTCTCCGCGATCGCGCAACGGCTGAGGGCGATACTTGGCTGGCAGAACAGCTCGATCGTCATGCCAGTGATGAGCGTCGCCACGGGCAAATCTTTGCGCAAGCACTAAAGCAACTGAACAAACAAGTCATCGATTTCCAGAACTTACCCCAAACAACTACAGAAGGCACCCCCGAAGAACGCCGCCGTAGCCCGTTTTTTGAAGCGTATTTTGAGGGCTATCGCAGTGAGGATTTGAAACCCGCCGCGATCGACTGGACGGTGTTCATTGCTAGTACCTACATTCTGGAACTGGATGCCAGCAAAGATTTTGTCCGCATGGCCAATGTCTTGCCCGACACCGATCCCCGCAGTGCCAACCTGAAAAAGGGCATTTTGAGTGTGGCTCAGGATGAAACTCGTCATGCGGCTTACTTGCGAGAAGCCTTGGAGCGCCGCCTTACTCCAGCCGAGGTCAGCACAGCGATCGACGCATGGCGCACCCGCAAAGTCAACGCCCTCCTGGCAATGGTGGGAGGGTTGCTGCAAAAAGGTGGTCAATCCCCAACGTTGGCAGAGGAAGCCAAACCCTCTCAAGAGCAGAATCAAGCCGAAAGCGAACCGCTGAGGAGGGAAGAAACTGTTGGCGTTGGACACTAAGCCTTGGGCAGAAGCGGTTCTCCCCCTTCGCTGCTTACTCATCCCCTTGCCTTGTTACACTACTTAAAGACGTTCTCAGGTTGGGTTCATGCAGGTTCTTTCCAAAGTAGAGGCAGTTCCGGGGCAGTATTGGCAGTGGCAGGCGGCTTCGCCATTACCGCCAGAGTCGCAGCCAATTTATTACGTCAAAGCTGGAGAAAGACGTGTCGATCGCCCGCCGTTGCTGCTGATTCATGGCTTCGGTGCTTCTACCGATCACTGGCGCAAAAATGTCGCTGGACTCAGCCAGGAATTTGAAGTGTGGGCGATCGATTTATTGGGGTTTGGGCGCTCAGCAAAACCAGACTGGCCCTATAGCGGCGACGTTTGGCGTGATCAACTGCACGATTTCATCACCGAAGTGATTGGACGGCCTGCGGTATTAGTGGGTAACTCCCTGGGCGGTTATGCGGCTCTGTGCGTGGGTGCCCAACGGCCTGATTCTGTAGCTGGGGTAGTGTTAATCAACAGCGCTGGCCCCTTTACCGACATTCAAGGAACCACCAAGCCCGATCCCCTGCGAGCCGTGATGGGGAGTGTGGTGCGGACATTGTTTCAGCAAGATTGGGCCAGTTTTTTGCTGTTTCAATATGTGCGGCAGCGATCGACCATCCGCAAAACACTGGAGAAGGTTTATCTGGATCAATCTGCCGTGACAGATCAACTGGTCGAAGACATCTACCGCCCCTCCTGTGATGCGGGAGCGCCCAAGGTGTTTGCCTCGGTATTTCGCACACCACAGGGCGAAAAAGTTGATGTGTTGCTGGGCCAACTGCAAGCCCCGTTACTGATGCTTTGGGGCGAAGCCGATCCCTGGATTAATGCCCGCGAGCGAGGCGCAAAATTTCGCCGATACCATCCCCAATTAACGGAATACTATCTGCGAGCAGGACACTGCCCCCACGATGAGATCCCAGAGCAGGTGAATGAATTGATGGGGAATTGGGTGCGATCGCTCCCCGCCTAAGCAAATTCGCGGCGTTGTAGTTCCAGCAATTGCTTAATCCCAACTTCTGCCAGGTCCAAGATCTGGTTTAGTTGCGTGCGGTTGAAAGAACCAGCTTCCGCTGTTCCCTGCAACTCAATAATCTCTAAGTTTTCGTTCATCACCACATTCAAATCGGTGTCGGCAGCTACATCTTCCTCGTAGTTCAGATCCAGCAGAGGTTCGCCATGCAGCAACCCGATCGAAACGGCTGCAACTTGATGCACGAGGGGCGATCGTTCCAGTTCACCTGTTTCGAGCAGCTTATTCATCGCTTCCTGGAGTGCCACAAATCCACCCGTAATCGCCGTAGTGCGTGTACCGGCATCGGCCTGTAACACGTCCGCATCGACGATCACTGTGCGTTCTCCCAGAGCCGTCATATCCAGGGTCGAGCGCAAACTCCGCCCAATCAAGCGCTGAATTTCTTGCGTTCGCCCAGACAACCGCATAAATTCCCGCTCCTGCCGTTCGATCGTCGCTGTCGGCAGCATGCGATATTCTGCCGTTAACCACCCTTGCCCTTTGCCTTCCAGAAAACGCGGCACTTTGGGTTGTACCGATACTGTACACAACACCCGCGTACCACCACAGGATGCCAGCACTGAACCCGCTGCGAATTGGGTAAAGTGCCGTTCAAAGCGAATTGGGCGCAGTTCATCTGCCTGCCGACCATCGGGACGCTGCCAAGCCATGCCATTGCCTCACGGGTTCATCAATCAGCAAGGATAGCAGGTTGCAGAGAAAAGGGGAGGCGGAAAGCAGAAGTTGGGAGAAAGGGAGGCGAGGAAGGGGAGGAAGAGATTGCTGCTAAATTCCTGTATAAATGTACTATGAAGGAGAAAAGGCATCTACCGCGATCGCAAAATGTAGTGTTAAAGGGGTAGAAAATTTCAAAAAGTACGCTATATTTTGCCTATTCTATTTCAAGTGCTCCTTGATTAGTGGGGGGTGCTGGTCGCCCAGAACGAAATGTCCTTTGGAATACTTCTTGGAACCGCCCCCCTTTTTTGATTCTTGTTATGAACTGAGGCAGTCTGCATGGTCTCTCAGGTAGAAGCTCCCAATTTCGATACAGTTTTCCAGTCTGCTTTGCACGTGGAAGGGCTAGTTCAGGTTTTTACATCCGTGCAACGCAGCTTTTTCACGAATGTCATTGCGCAGGCCCTCCGGCTCGCCGGTCAAGGCACTCCAGTGCTGGTGATTCAGTTCTTGAAGGGTGGCATTGCCCAGGGCCATCACCATCCCGTGCAGTTAGGGCAACATTTAGATTGGATTCGCTGCAACTTGCCCCGCTGCATTGATACGCCCCAAGTTGAAGCCGAGGAACTGCAATCTCTGGCTGACTTGTGGCAACACACGCAAACTGTTGTGCAGGCCGGTAAGTATGACCTGGTGGTGTTGGATGAGTTGAGTCTGGCGATTCACTTTGGGTTGATTTCGGAGATTGAAGTGTTGACCTTTTTGAACGATCGCCCCCGCCATGTGGATGTCATCCTGACAGGGCCGGATATGCCGCGATCGCTCCTTGACCTGGCTGACCAGATCACCGAATTGCGCCGGAGCCATCAACCGTAAAAGCATTTTGGGGATGGCTTCATCTAAATTTGCGCGATCGAGATGGGGGTGAGTAAGAAACTGGCTGCTTTTTCAGCCGTTTGAGCCGAAAGGGTAATTTGCTTCAGCGTGACTAAGTTCTCTTGAACAAAAAGATCGCGAACCATGATACTCGAACCAGTATTGAAGCTGGTTTCATAAAAGACTTCTCGAATCCCAGCCGAAATAATCAGTTTCAAGCAATAAAGACATGGCTCCAGGGTGACGTAGATGCTGGCGTTTTCCGTCGAGATGCCGTGTTTCGCGGCTTGGGCGATCGCGTTCGCTTCGGCATGCACTGCTCGCGACGGCATCGTTTTACTGGCATCACAACTGTCTAATCCTGGATAACAGTAACCCTGGGTAGTGCAATGGGCCGAACCAGAGGGAGGGCCGTTATAGCCAGTGGCTAAAACCTGTTTATTTTTGACGACCACGGCTCCAACTGGAAACGCCAAACACGTAGAACGAGTCGCAGCCAACTTGGCTAGCATCAGAAAATACTCATCCCAGGTGGGTCGAGAGGATATTGTCATCAGGAATTCCTCCCGAAATTTAAGGGTTTGTCCTGTTCATAACCATTTGGTTGCTTGCGGGCGAGAGCCAGTTCAGCTTTTTGCAACTCGCTGCCTAAATACAAGGCATGGGCGACTTGCAACGTGGGGCAAGCGATCGCAATTTGGCGATACACCTGCGCGGCAGAGGTGCCCCCATAGCAGCCCACAACCTCACCAGCACCGGGTGTCGTCTGTTCCACCACAATTTCACCGTCACGCAAGGTAATGATGAAATTGCCGCTGGGGTCGTCATAACTCTGGCGCTGGCAAATTTTGTGGTATTGCGCTTGAATGAGGCGATCGGCGTTTTCCCAGGTGTCGTCGTAAATATGGGCACTCTGGCTGACCGTAATCAGTGGCCCCAGTTTCAAGTCGTAGGCCGATCGCTGGGCAATCTCATCTCGGATATGTTCCTGCAATTTCCGCAGCCCCAGAGCGTTTGCCGGCCACGCCGAAAACATATCGTTACTGCGCAACGTCGCCGTCAATGACAATTCATTATCCACTACCCTTAACCAGAGGTGATTTAAGCAAGGACTGCCGCCCTGCTCGTGATCTTTCACATCCCACAGCGACATCACCGCGCTGGCCGCATCAATCTCCCCAATCAGTTTTTGAATCACCTGTTCGATCTGATCGCGTTGAAACCAGGAGCGTAAGCGCTGACCGTAGGTGTACTTCACGCCTTCACGATAGGGCGCATCATCCAGAATTTGGGAAATGTATTCTGCCAAAAACTGGCGCGATATGGGCAGGTAGTTTGGTTCAGGGAAATAAAACCCACGCGGCTCATCGGTCACAACGGCCATCAGATCAATCAATTCTTGCCATTGGCCATCGTAACCAGTCGGGCGGATAGTGCCAGTGGTTTTGATGCGGTGGATAATTTTGACCCAGGTTTCGGCGATCGTGCGGCCTTCAATCCGGTGGCCGTAGCGGGGGCCAGGAAAAACCGTAGGCGGTGCCTCTGTGTAGGGAAAGACTTGCGATGTCCCCCACGGTTCCACCGGCAGTTGCTCATTCAACAATCTAACGGCGGCGATCGCATCTGCCGTCGAGCGCACTTCTTGCCACTGAGTCGATTGCCGGAGATGCTCCAGAGCGGCAGCGTCAATTTCACGATCGATATATCCCAGCGCTTCCCCGGCTGGCGACTTAATCACCCAACAATCCCGGCCTGTATCGCTTTTGCCCGCTGTAAAGCCATGATTAAAGAAATGGATTAAACATTGACTGCCCCCGGCGTTGTGATCCTCCCGTGTGCCATTCATGATCACGAGAAATCGCACATGCGGGTTGGCCAGCAAGTTTCTGACCAGAAAATTAATACCGCGCGTGGGGCTGTAGAGTTGCCCTATGACGGCATATTCATGCGGCTGTAATTGTTTTGCCACCGTTTGCTTTACCGTCCAGCCCGTGACAATGCCAATTTGTCCAGTCCCACAGATCAGTTGATTGGGCTTGTACAGTGGCGTGAAACGAAAGGCGATCGTGGGTTCAGAGGTCAACATGGGTGTATGAGAATGTTGAGAACGCTAAGTATAGTAGAGTTCTGGAAAATTGAATGAGATATAACACTAAACCAAGTAGTTTCTTAAGAAGGATTATAGAAATTCCAGAATTCCATCCCTATCCTAGTTGGTCGCTGTCCTCCCCGCCCCCTTAAACTAAAAGCTTGCAGTAATGGTGTGTTCTCACAATATTTCATTTCATGGCTGAATTTAATCGAGTTATTTTACACAACCGCAAAGTTGATGCCGTCAAGCGGTTTCATCCCTGGATTTTTTCCGGGGCAATTCAGCAAGTCGGCCCAGGGGTCGAGGAGGGCGATGCGGTTGAGGTTTACAGCGCTGCTGGAGAATACTTGGCAACGGGACACTACGCCACAGGCAGCATTGCGGTGAAGGTTCTTTCGTTTCAACCCGTCGATCGCATCGAGCAATTATTTCTTCACCGATTTCAAGCGGCGTTGGCGTTGCGGCAACAATTAGGATTGGTGGGCAGCGATCGCACCACCTGCTACCGATTGATCAACGCAGAGGGAGATGGGCTGCCTGGCCTGATTGTGGATTGGTACGCTGGGGCTGCGGTGGTGCAAGCGTATTCGGCTGGGATGGTACGCCAACTCGACCTAATTCAGCACTGCCTGCAAACCATCTACGGTAACGAACTCAGCACCATTTACGACAAAAGTGTGGCCGTGTCTGGGAAACACCAACCAGCCACCCCGCATTTGTTAGGGAGTGCCGCTCAAGGTGACGTGTTGGAACATGGACATCGCTTTCAGGTGAATTGGGAAGAAGGGCAAAAAACGGGCTTTTTCCTGGATCAGCGAGAGCATCGGCAGTTGTTGTCAACCTATGTCAAGGGTAAGCAGGTCTTGAATACCTTCTGCTATTCGGGCGGATTTTCGGTGTATGCCATTCAAGCCGGAGCCACGTTGGTGCATTCAGTTGATAGTTCTACGAAGGCGATCGCCTGGACAAATCACAACGTTACGCTCAACAACCCGCACCAGGTGCCCCATGTCGCGATCGCTGACGATGTTTTTGAGTTTTTGAAGCAGTGCGAACCTGTGTACGATGTGATCGTGCTAGACCCACCCGCCTTTGCCAAAAGCCAAGCCGCTCGTCATGCTGCCGTCATGGCCTACAAACGGTTGAACAAACTGGCATTCGACAAATTACGGCCAAATGGAATTGTGTTCACGTTTTCCTGCTCTCAAGTTGTGACACCAGATTTGTTTCAGGGGGCGGTGATGGCTGGGGCGATCGAGTCGGGGCGGCGCATCCGGATTCTGCATCATCTCACCCAACCGGCCGATCATCCCGTCAGCATTTATCATCCCGAAGGGCTATATCTAAAAGGGTTAGTTCTCGCAGTGGAGTGAGGGGCCTACACTTACATCCAGGCAATACACCGCTGCATCTGCTCCTGCATCGTGGCCCGATCGCCATGGTAACGGCGACCATGCCCCGGCAACACCCATTCAAATGAATAGGCCGCTAGCTTTTGCATTGATTCGTGTAACTCTGTCCAGGAATACCAGCACGCATACCGGAAGGCAATCAGGTGGCCTTTTTCTTCGGACCAGGCCAGATGATCGCCAGAAAACAGAAACTTTTGGTTGTAGAGCAAAACCGTGTGCCCTTTGGTGTGGCCGGGAACTGGAATAATCAGCAAATCAGGAGCCAGTTGTACCGCGTCTGAACCAGAAAGCTGAATTTCAACGTTGCGAGTTCCGGCAGAAATCTCATCCTGATGCAGAATACGATCGCAACCAAAGTAATCTCGAAACTTTTGATGATCGGCCACATCATCTCGATGGGTTAGGTACAGATATTGAATTCCTCCCATTGCTTCAATCTGTTTCACTAATGACGGCACAAAGCGGGGTGAATCCACTAGCACGTTACCTTCAGACCGCTGTATGAAGTAGCTAGCAGCCCCAAAAGAGGTTTCGGCATGAAACCCGCAGTGAGATACATTTTCAGCGATCGCAATCGGAAATGTTCGCTGCACAGCTTTGATATCAATGGGTTTTTCGATGGTGCCGATCGAGGCCGTTGGGCAGGCGAGTAACGCTTGCATGGCCTGTAGCCGCTCTTGCGGATTGGTGGGCTGGTGATATACCGCTGATTGCTCACCAATGTCCTTAAAGACACTGGGAGCCATCCACCGACACGTATCGCAATCGATGCAAGTTGAATCTACATAAAAGTCACCAGGCACATTTTCCGGGCGACGCTGGGTGAGATGAGCCATGAGAACCACGAATAAGGAAATCTCGATCGTAGCGAAGTAAAAAGAATTGGGGGGAACGATCGCCTCACTTCCCATAAAAAAAGACTTGTAAGCCCAAGCCATCCAGCCTACAAGTCATAATTCATCTAGCTGAGAGAAGCAAGTTTTGAAAATCGCAATCCTAATTTGAGTCGTGAAGCTCTAGAATTACGTCAAGATAAGCTCTAAGAGAGAGGGTGCGCCAGCAGATCGGGAAAGAAGTAATTGAAAAAAGCCCATAGAGAAAGCGCAACTGAGACAGTCACAACGGCTAACACCGGGGCTAAAGAAAGATACCGCACAAAATAATTAGTTTGATTTGTCGTTCTTTGAACCATAACAAAACTCAGCAATCGAGACTAACACCCTTACGGTAACGGGGGCTAACAATTTCTACTGCCAACTCAAGAATGAAGTCCAGTTAAGTTCTTGTGTTATCTCGAATACGATCGCCAAGGTTAAACAGTACGCGCCAATTATCCTTTCTGTAGTGCATTACGCTTCAGGGAACATCGCCCCGCGCGCTACTGCTTTAGAATGAGGTGGATAAAGCATTGCTGCCATTTGCAAAGGAATAAATATGCTCGACCCTCAAACCATGCGTGACCAAATTAACCAAATCGCCAGCAAGCGTGAATTCCTGCTAAGACTGCTAGAGCAACCCAACTTAGGCACCTTACGCATTGATGTCAATCAAGCGATCGAAGAAATGGATGACCTGTTAGATGAATTCAAAACCACATTCCCTGACATCGCTAGTGACAACAACTAAAACGAGTTTTGATTGAATCTGGATTGTTGCTTTGTCGTCAGTCAGGTTAAGTAATTACACCTTTGTATTAACGCATCCAGTCTTTCAACAAAGCTTGGCGACGTGGATGGCGCAGTTTCCGCATTGCTTTAGCTTGAATCTGGCGGACTCGTTCTCGCGACAGATGATAAAGTTCGCCGATTTCAGACAGGGTGTAATGCTGGCCATCGGTTAAACCAAATCGCAATTTGATGATTTCTCTTTCGCGATCGCTCAAATGCTCCAAAACGGAATTTAAGCGATCGCAAAGGAGTTTATGATCCAAGCATTCATTCGGCGCAACCGTATCTGCATCTTCGATCAATTGCATTAATTCTGTGTCTTCTTCTCGCCCCACCCAGGCATGTAATGAAAGCGTTCCCTGGCTCACATCCAGGACGTGTTCCAGCTTATCTTCATCGAGATCTAACTCTGCGGCAATTTCTTGTTTGGTGGGTTTTCGTCCCAATTTCTGAGATAACATTTGACGTGCTTTTCGCACTTGGTTCAGCTTTTCCACCATGTGAACAGGCAGGCGAACGGTACGAGATTGGGAGGCAATCGCCCGGGTAATTCCCTGCCGAATCCACCAGTAAGCATAGGTAGAAAATTTGTAGCCGCGCTCATAATCAAACTTTTCGGCAGCTCGCATCAAACCCATCGCGCCTTCTTGAATTAGATCCAGGAAAGGGACACCACGATTCAGGTATTTTTTGGCGATCGAGACAACTAATCGTAAGTTCGATCGCACCAATTTGCGTTTTGCGATTTCGGCTTGGGGGCCGCCTTTGGCGATTTCCCGTGCTAACTCAACCTCCTGAGCTTGGGTTAGTAAGGGATAACGCGCCATCTCTCGCAAAAACAAACCTACAGAGTCATCAGTTAATCCGAGTCGCTCCGCTTTCGTAAACTTAACTGGCGGTTTTCTGACCTCAAACTCGGATTCGTCGAGGTCTTTATTCAACTCATCCAGCATTTCTTCATCAATGTCAATATCAATATCAACATCAAAATCTCGTTCGATTAGATCGGTTTCTATCGAATTTAGTTGACCAGGGTTAGAAGACATTTCAGCACTCATACTTACTCACATAAACGCTGGAGAGACGCTCTATTAAAATTGCCTCTAACCTTAGCAGAGAAGTTAAAAAGTGAACCCCTTTATTTTCAAAAAAGTCTAAATTTTTGTTTCAAATCCAGTTTTCCACAGTTATTTGATGGTTTTCCACAGTTATTCCACAAGTTTTCAACTGTTAGTGAATGATGTTTCCACACGCAGTCAAGCAATAGATTGGAGAAGAATGTTTGACTTATGCCCTAAATCTATCGAAACCTTATCTCGATCGAAACAATAAAAGTTGCACTTCACCCCATCGCTTACGGCACCATGTGGTTGCGGTTCACAACAAAGCCGCCCCTTACTAAAGGGAGGTTGGCAGGGGGCGGAAAATTATTTTTTGCTCTTAGCCTTTAGCCATTTCCAGCAAAATCTTTTGAGAACTTTGCTCTGGGCTGTCGCTGGTGGGATGTCTTTGTACATATCGCCCATCGGGTTGCAAATCCCAGGCTTGGCGATTATCGGCCAGGAGCACGCCAAGGATTTCTTGTAAATCGATCGCAATGTCTGGATCTTCGATCGGGGTAACGGCTTCTACGCGGCGATCGAGGTTGCGCTGCATCCAGTCGGCACTACCAATAAAAATCTCTTCCGCTCCGGCATTGTGGAAATAGAAGATTCGGGAATGTTCCAAGAACCGCCCGACAATGCTCATGACTCGAATGTTGTCGCTCACGCCTGGCACGCCTGGACGCAAGCAGCACATGCCCCGCACAATCAAATCGACTTGCACACCCGCCTGGGAAGCCCGGTAAAGTTCCGCAATAATGGCTGGATCGATCAACGAATTCATTTTCGCAACGATGCGAGCGTGGTTGCCATTGCGAGCCTGTTCCGCTTCTCGTTGGATGAGCGCTGTCATGCGATCGCGCAGACTTACCGGAGCCACCAGCAACTTGCGATAGGACTGTTGACGCGAGTACCCTGTGAGATAGTTAAACAGATCCGTTAAGTCTGCACCTAAATCCTCGCGGCAGCTTAACAAACCAATATCGGTATACAGCCGCGCGGTTTTTGGGTTGTAGTTTCCTGTGCCCACATGCACATACCGCCGAATTCGCCCTTCTTCGCGCCGCACCACCAGCACCACTTTTGTGTGTGTTTTCAAGCCGACCAATCCATACACCACGTGTACACCAGTGCTTTCCAGGCGACGTGCCCAAATGATGTTGTTCTCCTCATCAAAGCGAGCCTTGATTTCCATCAAGACCGCTACTTGCTTCCCGTTTTCGGCCGCCGTCATCAAGGCATTTAAAATGGGCGAATCCCCTGAGGTGCGATACATCGTCATTTTGATGGCCAGCACATCTGGATCGGCTGCCGCTTCGGTAATAAAGCGCTGCACTGTGCGAGAGAACGAATGGTACGGATGATGCACCATAATGTCTTGCTTGCGGATCAGCGAAAATAAATCTCCTGCCACGTCCACACTGTCTGCATTGGAATCACTCCGCCGCATTGCTGCTGGCACCGATGAGGCATAGGCGTGATCTTTTAGATGCGGCAAGGGGAGCGCCATGAAGGTCATGAGATCGCGTAAGCAGAGTAGCCCTACGGTTTCATACATATCCGTCTCGGTCAGATCCATTTCTTCCAGTAGCATGGCGCGCAGATTTTCTGGCATGGAAGCGTCTACTTCTAACCGAACGATCGAGCCGCCTACCCGGCGCTTGCGTAATTCTTGCTCGATCGCCAGCAACAAATCTTCTGCTTCGTCTTCCTCCAGCGTCAGGTCATTATCTCGCGTCACGCGAAACGGGTAATATTCTTGAATATTCAAGCCGGAAAAGAGCGCAGCGAGATTGTGAGCGATTATCTGTTCCAGCGGCACCCCTGTCCATACGGCTTTCACATCTTTTTCCTGCCGTCGTAGTTCATCGGGGAGCGGCAAAAATCGCGGCAAACTATTGGGCACTTTCACTCGGGCAAATAAATCCTTCTGCAACTCCTCATCTCGCACCACCACCACCAGGTTGAGGCTGAGATTGGAAATGTACGGGAAGGGGTGGCTGGGGTCGATCGCCAGCGGTGTCAGCACTGGGAAAATTTGCTCTTCAAAGTAGTGATGCAGATACGTTCGCTGCTCCTGGGTCAGGTCAATGTAATCCAATAGGTAAATGCCCTCAGCCGCAAGTTGGGGGCGTAAAGCCTGCTCAAAATGCTGATGCTGTTGCGCAAACATGGGACGGAGGCGCTGACTGATTAAATCCAGTTGCTCTTTTGCCGATCGCCCATCGGCAGAAAGCTTGGTCACTTGGGCTTCAACCTGTTGCTTTAAGGCGGCAACCCGCACCATAAAGTATTCATCCAAATTGGAGTTGAAGATGGCTAAAAATTTCAACCGTTCCAGTAAAGGCGTTCGTGGGTCAAAGGCTTCGTGCAGAACTCGGTTGTTAAATTCCAGCCAGCTTAATTCTCGGTTGAAATAATACTGTGGGTCGCTGAGGTCAATTTCCTGCACACTCGTTCTACGTCTGGGCATGATCAACCAAATACCTCGTCTTCTCTACCCGTCCACCACTCTCCCAGGTTCATCAAATCCTGATGGATGCTGGCGATCGCGGCCTCATATTCCTCTGGAGACAGATATTCTCGGTTATCTTGCAATTTTTTAATCCGCAGTTGAACTAGCAACCAGGGTTTTGAAATTCCATCAGTCGTTTCAATAAAGCGGGCAAGTTCATCACTATTCATTTTGGCCACGATTCGATAACCCTTCTATAATGCCCCTTAACGCAGGGGGATAGGGTTAATGGTAATCGCTATTCGGTAGTGGAAGATAGGAAATAGGAAATCAGGACGTGGTGGGTACAGGTCAAAACACATTAGAACTGGCTAAGCAGGGTGATCCGGCTGCGATCGCAGTCATTTTGACTTATTACCTATCGCAACGGTTTAATACAACCGCCAGCGCCATTCGCTTGGGAAACTACTTGTCAGTTCTTATCGATGCCGACTTTGCTACCGATCAAGGCATGCTGGTCAATCTGATTCTTAACATTCTGCGAGATTTACGGATCAATGGCATTACCATCCTTGAAATAAGCGCCAGACAAATTGGCGATCGGGAAGTGCAATGGAGTCAGACAATAGAAATTGAAGACTCTCCCACACAAAATCCAATGACGACTGACCTTAGCCATTCTGATCTGCTCGAACATGATTCTCCTGCTGCCCCAACCTCCCCAGATCGATCGTCCGATCATGAGTGGAACTCAACCCTCAACACGGTTCTTCAACGGCCTGAAATGGTTGCTCTGCTTGCTTTTGCTATTATTTTGGTTTTGTGGGATGCCTACTTAGAGTGGATGGAAGAAGTTGACTCCACCCAAACCCTCACAGGCACCAAATTAGCTCGCCGCTTAGGAGTGAGTGCCAGTACGCTGAGTCGGGTCAAAGAACGGGCCAATTTCAGCCAATGGAGCAAAGATCTTGATCCGGACGGGATCGCCTGGAGTTATGAAAATAAAGTTTTTGTTCCCAGAGCGAACTAGGAATTTACAGATTTTTCACCTTAGTTGAACAAATCATGAATTTTCCCATGTTCTCATGCAGATCCAAACGATGATGGATACCTTTGGGTTAATCCCAATCCGTGATTCCAGGTGATGCACATGAACAGAACTCAGTTGAGCGGCTTACTGGTAACTACCCTTGTGGCGATCGTCCCCCTGCCTGCGATCGCTCAACCGCTCCAATTTCAATGCGACCAGGGAAGCAACTTCGAGGCCCGCATCGAAAAAGACCAAGCAAAGGTTCGGTTTGCATCTGGCGAGACTAAAACACTCCTACCAGTTGATTCGCTCGTTGGTAAGAAATTCTCGGATGGCCGCATGTTGCTCTTCGTCAACGATACTGAAGCGTGGATTGAAGTGAACTATATCAAGGTTCATACTGAGTGTGTTGCACAACAATCCCCTGCCAATTTTTCCAGCAACAGATAGCGACGAGCGTCAGTTCCCGGTGAGGATGCATATTCAACTCAATGAGCTAGGGCGGGTGAGAATTCCTTGGGATGGGCTAAACAAAAGCGCCAACAGAAACAGTGTCGATGACATCAGTACGATCGATGGGCCAGATGGCAGGTTAAAAAAGTAGCTGAGATATACCCCGATGGTGCTAGAAGCAACACCTAGTCCTGCCCCCAAAAGCATCATATGGTGTAGTTCTTTGACTAACAGATACGCAGTCAATGCAGGGCCAACCAGCAGCGAAATCACCAAAATAACACCCACCGCTTGCATACTGGCAATGATCGTCAGGGTAATCATAACCATAAATCCGGTATAGATTGCGTTCACCGGTAGCCCGATCGCCTTTGCACCCGTTTGATCAAAGGTGTAGAACAACAATTCCTTATAAAACAGTTTGATCACCAGTAGGATTACAGCCGCGATCGCCAATGTTCGCTGGATATCGGTTGTTGTGATACTGAGAATGTCCCCAAACAGAAAGCTGTCTAGGTCTAACTTATTTTGCAACACGGTAATCAGCATCACACCCAACGCAAAATAGCTGGAAAAGGTCAACGCCATTGCCGAGTCCACTTTCACTCTAGACTGTGCCCGAATCAGCACGATCGTCGCTGCACCCAAAAGCCCAGATACAAACGCTCCTACTAAAATATCAAGGCTAAGAAATAAGGAAATTGACAGACCCGGCAATACGGAATGCGCAATGACATCACCTAACAAAGCCATGCGTTGCACAATCAAGTAACTGCCAACAACTGGACACAAAATCCCTACCACGATCCCAATCGCGATCGCGTTTCTCATAAACTCGTAATTGAGTGGCTCGGTTAACCAATTCAGCATTTGAATAAAAAATAAACTTCAACTAAACCCTTAGCTCCCGTATAAGTTCACCAGCAAAGCAAACAAAAACGTGAGCAACCCGGCCAACGTAAACAGATAAAGAATTGCTCGCGGCTTAAAAATAGTGAGCATCAAACCAATTCCTTTCAGGTCGATCATCGGCCCAAAAACCAGAAACGCTAACAACGAACCAGTTGTAAACATCGACGAAAAAGACAAAGCGAAGAAAGCATCCACTGTCGAGCAGATGGACACGATCGCTGCCAACAGCATCATGGTTAGGATGGAGGTGATAGGCCCTTGCCCCAGGGCTAAAACAACCTCTCGTGGGGCAAAAACCTGAATGACAGCAGCGATCGCACTGCCGATTACCAGAACTCCACCTAACTCACGCATTTCCTGAAGGACACTCTCCAGCATCAAATTCAACTTGTAGGCAAAAGGCTTCTCAACGATGGAAGTCATCGCTGCGGGCTGAAACTCAGCGATGTCCAGGCGTTGGCTTGATTGCCCCAAAAAGTAAGTCCCAGACTGAAGCAGTGAGGTTGCATCACCGTTTGACAGTCCTGCCTTTGGCTTAGTGATCGACTTTGCTGGCATTGCCCGTGCTACGCCCAGTTGCAGCAGTGGACGTAAATCCTTCTGAAAACTAAAAACCCAACCAATAAAGGTGGCAATGACCAACGAGCAGGCTAACCGCAAGAAGACCAATTCTGGTTGATCCCGGAAGGCCGTCCAGGTTGCCCAGAGGACGATCGGATTGACTGTAGGAGCCGCCAGCAAAAAGCCGATCGCCACCGAGGAAGGGACTCCCTGCATCAGCAACCGCCGCGCCACAGGCACATTTCCACACTCACAGACTGGAAATAAAAACCCAATGGAACTTCCCACCAATGCCCCCAATAACGCACTCCGGGGCATTAATCGCACTAGTTTGCGTTCATCGACAAAAAACTGCAAGATCCCTGAGAACAGCACCCCCAACATCAAAAAAGGGACTGCTTCTACTAACAAACTCAGGAAAAGCGTAAACGCATTGTTAAGCTGTGTCGAATTCATGCGTTTTCATGGCGAACCAAATAACCCAGCCATTCTACTACGTATTCATCGACCGCCCCAGCCTGAGTAAATCTTGATTACGTAGCAAAGGCCACTACTACGACCGAGGAAGTATGGCAAGAATAAAACAATTTTCTTAACATAGTTGTTAAGAGGCGTAACGAATCACCTATGTTCTCGACTGTCCCATCTTTTGGATGAATGGCTAGACTTTATGAATAACAACCCACTACCAAAGACTGAATCCCTGTTAGGGAAACTAAGATGGGGCATCTGGCTACTCGGAATTTCTTCCTGGTTGTTTGGGATCACTGATCGTAGTTTTGCTTCTTTTGCGGATGGATATCTGTCTGCGATCGACATTACTCAACTTTTTACAGCATCATTTTTCTTCGTGAGTTGGTTGTTCCTCAAGCCAATGCCGCTCGATTAGTTGAGTCGGCAAGAGCAGTCGAAGAGCGGTTGTGTACTAACGTCTGGGTTTCTTGATAACTATAGGTAAGACGGCCAAAACTGTTAGGAAACCCAACGCCAAATACGGTGACGAGCGATCGCCCCCTTGCAGCACACCATAGCCGGACGTTCCTAGCCAACTGTAGGCGATCGTTAAGGGCAGCAATCCTAAAACGGTTCCAAGCAGGTAGGTCTTCAAGTCGATGTCAGTCAAGCCAAACAAAAAGTTAACCAGGCTGAACGGGGATAGTGGCGTAAATCGAGTTGCCAGAACAACGGTGAACGGGTGTTGCGCAACTGTCCGGTTGAGTCTCAGTAACCAGGGGTGTTGCCCCAAGCGCTGCTTAATCCACTGACACAGAAGATAGCGGGCCAGCAAAAATGCAGCAACAGCCCCTAAGGTACTTCCCAGCAATGACCATACAATGCCCCAAGTCAGTCCAAATACGGCTCCACCCGCTACAGCCAACACGTTGCCCGGTAAGCCTACGGCTAAAGCAACAGTAAATAGCACGACAAACCAGAAGGGGGCGGTTCCGCCAAGCTGCTTAAACTCGGTTGTCAAAAAAGCCTCATTAAACAGCAGCTTGACCGGGCTGTAAAGACAAACTCCCACCAACGCGATCGCAAATAGCCCCAACCAGCCAGCTAATTTGTAATGTGCTTTGGTGTGCATGCGATCGCGGCTCTGATGCTTTAAAGCTTTTACCCTGCTCAAAAATCACTTCCCGTACTTCTAACACAGAACGATCGTGGCTAGATAGAGTCATAAACAACTGCTATGGGGGTTGATCCGCATTATTTGTGGCGATCGTCGCAGACTGGCCAAAGTCGCGAGAGAAGTTTTCGATCGACGTTACTAATCGCGATCGTGTTGTGGTACGATCATTAATCGTGGATAGGTGGGTCGGTGCCCGAGTGGTTAATGGGGGCGGACTGTAAATCCGCTGGCTACGCCTACGCTGGTTCAAATCCAGCCCGGCCCATCCACACCCAACAAAAATTATGTTTTATATTTTTGTTCGAGCGTCAGCTTGCCCGTGTGGCTCAGTGGTAGAGCACACCCTTGGTAAGGGTGAGGTCACGAGTTCAATCCTCGTCACGGGCTTTGACTAAAACCCTCTCTGGTAGAGGGTTTTATCGTTGGTTCAAGCAAAGAGCTGATTTTTATGATTTCAGTATGGCGGGAGAGATTGTTGACGAAATTGAGTCAGTAAAACCGCCAATTTACCAATGATAGAGTAGAGATTAGTTGACTCAATGGATTGAAAAGTTCTGATGACTCAAGGTTTGAGAGCAATTGATTGGAATAGGGCAGTGGAATGACGCTCGCAGAACCGATTCGAGTGATTGGGGGCGGACTGGCCGGAACGGAGGCGGCGTGGCAGATTGCGCAGGCTGGGGTGCCTGTTGTCTTGTATGAAATGCGTCCCTTACGGCCGAGTCCGGCACACCACAGCGAACATTTGGCAGAACTGGTGTGTAGTAATTCCTTTGGGGCACAAGCCAGCGATCGCGCGTCGGGTTTGTTGCACGAAGAACTACGGCGACTCGGTTCCATCATCATCGGCATGGCGGATCAGCATTCGGTGCCGGCCGGTGGGGCTTTGGCTGTTGATCGAGCCGTGTTCAGCCAGCAACTCACCGAAACATTGGATAATCATCCCCTAATCGAATTGCGGCGGGAAGAAATTCGCTCCATTCCCACCGATGGCATTACCGTGTTGACCACAGGGCCGCTGACCAGTCCTGACCTAACGGAAGACTTACGGCAGTTTACGGGCATGGAGTACATGAGCTTTTTTGATGCAGCCAGCCCGATCGTGGTGGGCGAATCCATCAATTACGACATCGCCTTTCGGGCCTCCCGCTACGACAAAGGGGAAGCCGCCTACCTCAACTGCCCCATGAGCAAAGAGCAATATCTCCACTTCTGGCAGGAACTTTGTCAGGCAGAACAGGCGGAATTGAAGGACTTTGAGCGAGAAACAGCGAAATTTTTTGAAGCCTGCTTGCCGATCGAAGAAATGGCGCGACGCGGGGAAGATACCATGCGCTACGGCCCCTTGAAGCCTGTGGGGATTTTTGATGCGCGGTTGGGAGACTACCGCGATCCGGAGAACAAAGCCAAGCGTCCCTACGCAGTGGTGCAATTGCGGCAGGAAGACAAAGCTGGCCAGTTGTGGAATATGGTGGGCTTTCAAACGAATTTACGCTGGGGTGAGCAGAAGCGGGTGTTTCGCCTGATTCCAGGATTGGAGGAGGCCGAATTTGTGCGGATGGGGGTGATGCACCGAAATACCTTTATCAATGCACCGGAACTGCTGCATCCCACATTGCAATTTAAGTCGCGTACTCATCTATTAGCGGCTGGACAATTAATCGGAACTGAAGGCTACACGGCAGCCGCAGCAGGGGGGTGGCTAGCAGGGACGAATGCGGCTCGCATTGCTTTAGGGCAACCCCCAAGCCAACTACCTAATACCACGATGATGGGCGCATTGTTTGACTTTATCAGTTCTGCTTCGCCCAAACATTTCCAACCAATGCCACCGAACTTTGGGATTTTGCCGGAACTGCCGCAACGCATCCGCAACAAACAGGAGCGCTATGGACAGTATCGCGATCGCGCCCTTGCCGAACTGACCGCATGGATGGAGTCTTTGCGATCAGCTGATTTGCAGTACCAATCAGCATCATGAAGTTGTCACGAATTAGTAACTGCCTCATCTCATCTAACTTGAGTCATTCCCGTGTTTGAAGTGACTGATAAATTTTGTTCAAATGCGATTCAATCTCAGGGGGGCGATTAGTAAACCGAATATAAAAATGATTGTCTACGGCAGGTTTTTCTAGAACTTTGGCGTAAACATCTTCATCACTAGCGCTCGAATCACCAGGAATGAATATGTTTAGTTTTAGATTGGTCAGGGGAGCGGGAGCGGGATAGGCATCATCGACAATCACTTCTGCTTCTCGCGCCGATAGTTTGACTAAGGTTCCAGTTACAATCGTGCGATCGACTTGTTTCCCTTTGAGTGTTGCATATTTGACTGGAATCGATTCGGCCAGATCAAAAAATGTTTCCTCCTGTTTCGTCAGATGCAATTCGTATTTTCCAGTAATGCCCACAACCTCATAAATCATGATGGGATTATGCACACCCTTGGGTTGAACTTCCCGCTGCTCGTCGGTAATAACATCCGAGTGAACCTCTTGCAGGGTCGATTCGGTGACAAAAATTTGTCCGCCCACGGTGTAGCCTTCAATTCGATAGGTGAGATTGACCTGATCGCCCACAATGCCGTATTTCGTCCGTTTTTCAGAACCGATATTTCCCACAACCACTTCACCCGTGTTGATGCCAATGCCCATCTCTAGTTGAGGTAATCCCAGTTGGTGCATCTTCTCATTGACTGGTTGCATGGCCAATTGCATTGCCAAAGCACAGGCGATCGCGCGATCGGCATCATCCTCTCGCACCGTCGGCGCACCAAACAAGACCAAGATGCCATCTCCCATGAATTCATCAATGGTGCCCTGGTACCCCGTGATCACATCGGCCATGTATCCCAGATACAGGTTGATGATTTTGATGACTTCTTCCGGTGGCAGCCGTTCTGAGATAGCCGTAAACCCCCGAATATCCGAGGTGAGAATCGTGATTTTACGGCGCTCACCGCCCAGCTTTAAGCCCTCTGGATTCTCTAGCAAGTTAGCCACAATTTCATCGGTCACAAACCGCCCAAACGCTTTGCGAATTTCGCCAGCCGAGTGCGCGATATAAGCCGTTACGCCGATCGCTGAGCCCGTAAAAGCTAACAATGCCGGCACAACCGGAATCCACCAACCCCCCAGAAATGCCAGGTAACTGCCGCCGACTAGAGCGATCGCCGACCCAAGCAATCCAGTGATAATCCAGGGAAATCGTTTGCTTGTGGTCGCAGTTTGTTGCGGCGAGCGATTCTCAAACAACAACAGCGGCCCCCAAACCACTCGCTTTGAACTATTGCTATGGCGCTGCCGCCAACTGAGTGCAGAGGCCCAAATAGCCCAGATAAAAATCCATGCCCACTCTATGGGTTTACTCCATGTTTTGATAAAAGGTCGTCCGTCCAGTGCTGCACTCAAAATTTGACTGACATTGTTGGCATGGACAACTACTCCAGGCATTCTCACAGTTGAGCGGAGGAGGCTCCCGCTAAAAGGTGTGTAAAACAAATCCTTCAAACTTTCTGCTGTTGGTCCAATTAGTACAACCCGTCCCCGAATCAAACTTGGAGGAACACGATTCTCCAAAACGTCAACCATCGATACATACAAAAAGCTTTTAATTGATCCACGGCTGTTCAGCAAAACCTGGTAGCCACCATCTTCTGCTCGAACATAACCACCATCATTGGCCGAGAATAAGGGAATAATTGATGAGCCAATCTCGACTAAATAATCTTCTGTTTGAGCAACTTTAACTCCTTTTTCTTGCAAATAAAGGTTGGCAAGAAGCCAGGAAAAACTAAAAACATTGTTGCCATCTTTGTCGGCTAAGTAAATTAAATTACGCCGAACTTTGCCATCTCTATCTAATGGAAAGTCATTTGCCCCTACTTGCTCTTTTGGTAGAGCAGGGGGAGGAGGAGTTCGCCGACTATCCTCAGAATCACCAACTTTTTGAAGTCCAACTAAGTTTGGAGTTGATTTGAAAACTTTAACCAGTTCTTCATGTCCATCCAAAATTGGTTTGTCTCGATAAAAGTCAAGTCCAATTCCGATCGGTTGATGCTGCTTTAGATTTGTGATTAAGCGGGCTAATGTTCCATCAGAGAGAGGGAAACCAAGCTTATCTACATCTGGCTCATTGTATTCAACAACTACAATACGTGTGTCTACTAGTTCCTGAGGACGTAACTGAAAAAATTGATCGTATGCTGCCATCTCCAGCATTTCTAACAATCCGATAGATCGAAGCAGGAAAATAAAGGCAGTTATACTAGGGGCTGTAATAAAAATGCCCCGATATTGCCAAAGTTGACGCTTTAACTTTGCCCACATATGCTTATTAATTCCTTATATAGTTATATTCTTCACAAAACTTAGGGTCTGCTGTGAGTGGAGAGGGGTAATCTAGAAAACCGATGGTGGAGTTAGTCGCTTCCGCACACTATCTGCAAACAGTTCGCCATACTGCCCAACATAACCTTCAAGAGTGAAACTAGCGTTCTGGCTATCCGTAAAAAATGTTGCTCAATTAACCAATAACAGAGGGGAGCTACGGTTCTAATTGCCAGGTCATAGAGGAGATAGTGCCCCCCGGGCAGCATATCAATATCATTGACATAACTCGATCGCAGGATAGGAGTTTTCAAGTCATACCAATTCGGTTGCTTTGGACATTGGGGATGGGCTAACAGGGCTTTCAGTTCTGACCCAAAAATCAGTCGGGTATCGGTTTGGCTGTAGTACAAGTGCAGCACAATTTCGGCATCGGAGCAAGTTCGAAAGGTAAAAGCTAGATACTCATCTAGCCATAGTTGCTCGTCATCAGGGCCACGTCGCGTCAATTGCTGCCCCATTGCTTGCAACCAGGTACGGCGATAGCGATGCGATCGAGGATCAGCTTGATGATTAAGATTAATAAATCCCGCAAATCCACACACGAATTTATCTTTAAATAACTAACTTAAACAACAAGAGTCACTACCCTGACGAATAGCGACTCCTGCGACCAAGCAGCCTTGAATAGATAAGATTCAACCCACAAAATTGATTCTTGCAGGCTAGCTGACAATCAACTAGTTACTGGGATCTCCACCCCTAAAACCACCTGCAACATCTTCCAATTCTTCTTCAGATAACTCTACCGACTCATCCTCACCTTTGATAGGCTGCACTTCTTCTTTTTCAGACTTTTCTAGATCTTTTTCGGTTTCGTTTTCAGCCACGGTTCTGTCCTCTAAAGTATCATCGGTGTACACTTGGCGATTATACTCCTCCCACATAGAAACTGCCAGCCCCTGAACCAACTCCTTATGTCACCCCAAAGTTGCTCTGCTTCCCTCGTTAAACCGTTTGCGCAAAATATAAATAAAACTAGTAATTTTGAGTCGCAAAATGTTGCGAAAAGTATCACCGTTTTTCTACTAGTTACAGCTTTTTCCTGGGCTTGGGTAGTTCCTGTTAAAGCTCAAATTGCCAGTGATGGGACGTTGCCCATTCCAACCCAAGTTATGCCAACAAGTGGGATTGATTTCAACATCACTGATGGAACTCAAGTTGGTGGCAATTTATTTCATAGTTTTAGTCAGTTTTCAGTCCCAACCTTGGGTTCTGCTGTTTTTGATACGACTCAATATAGTGGCATTCAAAATATCTTTAGTCGGGTCACGGGTGGGTCTATTTCTAGTATCGATGGATTGATTCGTGCAACAGGTACAGCGAATCTATTTTTGCTAAATCCTAATGGGGTTTTATTTGGGGCGAATGCCCGTTTGCAGGTCGGTGGTTCTTTTATCGCAACGACAGGCAACAGCATTCGATTTGTTGATGGTATGGAGTTCAGCGCAAATCTGCAAACTCCATCTCTATTGACAATGAACGTCCCGATCGGGGTGCAATTTGGTAATACCCCTGGCACGATTCAAATCAATGGGGCTGGTTTGATGGTGCCGTCGGGGAGAACCCTAGGTTTGTTGGGTGGCGCAATTGAGATCAATGGAGGGGCACTGGCAGCAGCAGGTGGAACCAATTTAGATGCGCCTGCGGGGCGGATTGAGCTTGGCAGTGTCGGGGAAAATAGTTTTGTCGGTGTGACTCCCGTCAGTCGTGGATTTGCCTTGAGCTACAGGGGTGTGCAAGCCTTTCAACCCATTCAACTGGCTCAAGCAGCCTACGCCAGTGCCGCAAACGTAAATCCTGACAATGGGGGCGGTGATATCCAAATCCAGGGGCAGCGAGTTCAACTGGGTGGAGGGTCACAGATTGCAACATTTACAACGAATGCAGCAGGTGGCACTCTAACGGTCAATGCATCAGAGACAATTGAACTGCTTGGAACTGGATTTATTCCTGGTGAAGAGATTCCATCGGGATTGCTGAATCGTACCCTTGGCAGAGGCAATGCGGGTGATCTCATCATCAACACGAGACAATTAGTGATTAGAGATGGAGCATTAGTGTCGGCTTCCACGAACGGAGCAGGTCAAGGTGGAAATTTAACTATTAGTGCTTCCGAATCTGTAGAGGTCATCGGGTTTTCTACTGTACAAGCGAGTCAACTTTTTAGTGGTATTTCTGTTGCTTCCACTCGAAATGCAACTGGGCAAGCCGGGAACTTGGTGGTTAACACCAACCGCTTGAATGTCAAAGATGGCGGCCAAATTAGTGCGACGACATTTGGCCGCGGTCGAGGTGGAAACTTAATAGTAAATGCTGCTGCTGTTGAACTGGTTGGCGGGAGTGAAACTCAAGTGAATGGTCTATTTGCACAGGCTGGGAGCAGTAATCCACGGATAAATAACCCGAACGTGACAGGTCAAGGGGGCAACTTAACGGTTAATACTGAGACGTTGGTGGTGCAGAATGGCTCAAAAATTTCAACGGGAACGTTTACGGCTGGGAATGCTGGTAACTTAACGATTAATGCAGCGGAATCAGTCCAAGTGGTTGGCCGATCGCCCCTCGATCGCTCTCCCAGTACCCTCTCTGCCGGATCGGCGAGTGCTGGAGCCGCGGGGAACCTCTCGATCGCCACACGAGAGCTACGGGTAGAAGCTGGAGGCACGATCGCTGTAAGCGCTACAGGCACTGGAATTGCTGGAGATTTACAAATTACGTCGCCGTTTATTCAACTCAATAATCAAGGGGTCTTAACGGCAGAAACTAGAGCAGGCCAGGGGAACATCTCATTAGAATCGAGTGATGTGCGGTTGCGCCGAAATAGCTTAATCAGCACAAACGCCACCGGCACCGCCACAGGTGGCAATATCTCCATTTCTACGAAAACCCTCGTCGCGCTGGAGAATAGTGATATTACTGCCAACGCGCAAGAAAGCTTTGGGGGCAGAGTGAGTATCCAAACCGCCGCAATTTTTGGAACGGCCTTTCGCACTCAACTGACACCAGAAAGCGACATCACCGCGACTTCTGCCCTTGGCCCTCAGTTTAGTGGTTTGGTGACAATCCAAACACCAGGAATTGATCCCAGTCAGGGAATCGTGCAACTTCAATCTGATGTGGTTGATATTAGTGGTCTAGTAGTGCAAGCCTGCTCCCCTGAGCGTCAACGAACTGCGGGAGAGTTTTTTATCACAGGGCGGGGGGGGTTGCCTCCCAGTCCAACTGATCCGATCGCCGAAGATCAAATCCAGGTCGATTTGGGTAAACCGTTACCAGACCGCGCCGCGCCGCTGCCGCCTGTTCCGCCAGGGGAGTTCGCCAATCAAACTGACCAGCAACTCACCGCACCGCTCCTCCAAGCGCAGGGATGGATTGTCAATGCGCAACGCAAGGTTGTGCTGGTGGCTCAATCACCTTCCATATCAGCGCCGATGACCGGGCTAATCCTGCCTCCCTGCAAAACACCTTGAAGCTTACACCACCCGATTTTGGCGAATACATTCGGCATACCAATGGAAGCTGGCTTTGGGCGTGCGTTCCTGAGTACGGTAATCGTTATACAAAATGCCAAAGCGGCGATCGTAGCCCCAGGCCCACTCAAAGTTATCCATTAAGCTCCACAGAAAATAGCCCTTGAGTGGATAGTCCTCTGCCACCGCACGATGCACGGATCTGAGGTGTTGCCGCAGGTAGAAAATACGATCGCTGTCTAAAATCTCACCCTGACGTGTCTTCTCGTCCTGGGCAGCGCAGCCATTTTCGGTGATCAGCAGCGGTAATTCTGGACGATCGAGGACTTCGGTCACATGGCGCACAGCCCAATACAGTGAATCGGGCACCACCCATAACCAGGGCATGTGCAACCGGGGATATCCCTTTGCATACTCCAAACACTCGTATCCCTGCGCGTTATCCGCTGCACGCACATAAGTACCTGTGTAGATATTCAATCCCAGAGCGTCGATCGGTTGGTGAATCAGCTCTAAATCACCATCAGCCACCTCTGGAGCATCTGAACCAAGTTGCTGCCAAAAGACATCGCTGTAGGCTCCCGTTAACGCTGGAAAGATGACTCCTCCATTGACCCAGTTGGTATGAAAAGCCGTCTGAGCCGCCGCAATATCTGCAGCCGATTCGGTCAACGGCACCGTCACGCCTGGATTATCGACCAATACAATGGAGCAGGGGCGAGGAGCTGCCGCTCGAATTGCTTGACAGCCCATCCCATGAGCGAGTAGCGCATGGTGGGAAGTTTGCCATACATCTTTGCGGCGGGGCACCCGTACACCAGGGGCATGGGGTGGAGTTTTGCCTACGTCGTAGCTCATGTGGGTAAAACAGACGATTTCATTGAGCGTCATCCAGTGAGTCACCCGATCGCCCAGCCGCTGAACGATCGCGGTGCAATAATCGGCAAAATCCTGAACAATTTCCCGACTCTGCCACGAGCCATAGCGCGCTTCTAACGCTTGGGGTGTATCCCAGTGATACAGCGTGATGTGAGGCGTGATACCGTTTGCCAGCAAGCAATCGACTAAACGCCGATAAAAATCCATTCCCGGTTCATTGACCGCACCCCGCCCATCCGGAATGACGCGCGACCAGGAAATACTGAACCGATAATGTTTAATTCCCAATTTGACCATCCACGCCACATCACTTTCGTAACGGTGGTAATGGTCGTTGGCCACAGCACCGGTGTTGCGGTTGAAGACCCGTCCTGGGGTGGCACTAAACACATCCCAAACGCTTGGTCCGCGCCCACCTTCTCTGGCTGCGCCTTCAATTTGGTAGGCCGATGTAGCAGCTCCCCAAAGAAAATCAGTTAGAAATTGATAGCTAGTCATAGCCACAGTTGTAGCCGCAATTGCCGCAAATGACACCCTATCGCTAGGGATCAGGTTGGCACTGTGCAAGTTGCTGAAAAATGGGCACTTTAAACCAGGGTGAGATGGGCTTTTGGGCGATCGTCCCCCAGGTTGCATCAAAACCAGTTGTTTGCACGAGGAGAGATGAATGTCTGCAAGTCCTTTAGAAAATAGCGCCAACGATGCCAGCCTTGAACAAAAACCATCCTTGATGAAGCGGGTGATGCGCGGCTCAGCTTGGACGATCGGGGGACACGCCGCCAACCAAATCATTCGCCTGGGCAGCAATCTGCTCCTCAGCCGCTTACTGTTCCCAGAGGCATTTGGCTTGATGGCACTGGTGTTTACCTTTACGACCGGCCTACAAATGCTGTCAGACTTGGGAGTGCAACCCAATATCATTCAAAGTAAGCGCGGTGATGATCCCACCTTTCTCAATACGGCCTGGACATTGAACATTGTGCGGGGCTGCATTCTTTGGGTTGGCGCATGTTTAATTGCCTTTCCCGTTGCGCAGTTTTATCGAGAACCCATTTTGATGTGGTTGCTGCCGGTTGTAGGGGCGACATCGGTAATTGAAGGGTTTGTCTCCACAAAATGGGCAACCTCCAACCGGAAACTAGACATGCAACGCATCACAACCCTGGATTTGACGATGCAAACGGTGGGCGTAGTGGTAATGCTGGTTCTGGCTGGTCTTGCATGGTATGTCAAAGCTCCGAAAGAAGTGGCAATTTGGGCCTTGGCGATCGGGTGCCTCAGCAGTTCCGTCACTCGCCTGATCTTGAGCCACAAGTACTTGCAGGGCGAAAGAAATCATTTTGCTTGGGAAAAAGCCGCCCTAGTCGAACTGTCCTCCTTTGGGCGGTGGGTCTTCTTAAGTACGCTGCTAACCTTCTTTGCGATCAACGCCTCCAATCTCATTATTCCGCGCTTATTGGGGGTCGCGTTTTTTGGCATCTTTTCGTTTGCCCAAAACCTATCGCGGTTATCTACGGAAATTGTCAGCACGTTGGGATCACGGATTCTGTTTCCCTCCTACTCTGAATTGGTGCGCGATCGCCCGGAACGGCTTTATCCAGTGCTGAAGCGATCGCGCATCGTGCTCCATGCCTTTACGGTGTTGACCTGTTTAATGTTTGTCCTGTTCGGGAAATCGTTGGTCGGGATTATGTACGATCCCCGCTATGCCGATGCCGGCTGGATTCTCCAAATCTTGGCCTTGGGGAGCATGGCAGCCACCCCGGGCACCACCTATGGCAACGTCCTGCTGGCCCAAGGTAAAACCTTCATCATGATGGCATTGATGGCGGTGCAAACGGTGATTCAATTTGCTGCCATTTTTGTTGGGTACAGGCTAGGTGGTGATGTGGGGGTGATGGTTGGCGTTGCGGCAACAGGGTGGTTGTTGTATCCATTTCAAGCCATTTGTTATGCCCGCCTGGGTCTCTGGCAACCGGAAGTAGATTTACCCGTTATCGCCCTTGCCTCTGGATTCGCCACTCTCGTTTACTGCCGTTACATTTAACGCTCTAGCCACCAATTTGAGACATGGTGCGGGTGTAACGTCCTTCAGTGCCGGAGTTACGCAGCTTATAGTTGATTTCTGGCTTGAACTGGATCAATTCGCGGACTTGTTGACGCAGTTCGGGCAAGGGAACGCCATCTCGCAGTTGCGTGCGCAAATCAATTTGACCAAACTCGTTTAATAAGCAGGGGCGCAACCAACCGTCGGCAGATAACCGCATTCGATTACAGCGATCGCAAAAGCATTCAGACATTTGACTGATAAAGCCCAATGTGCCTTTAGCACCGGGAATCTGGAAGACATCGGCTGGCCCATTACCCCGCACCTGCCCGTCGGTTAAGCCCCATCGGTCTCGAATCCGGCGGCGCAACTCTTCCGAATCGATCCAACCGCGATCGTGGAACAAGTCATCATTCCCGATCGGCATAAACTCAATGAAGCGAACGTGCCATTCTTTGTCAATACTCAGTGCTGCCAGCTCTAAGACTTCCTCATCATTCACTCCCGGAATGACGACCACATTCAGCTTGAGCGGATTGAACCCCACCCGATGGGCGGCTTGAATTCCGGCCCAGACCTGCTGCCAGCGCGATCTGCCGCGATTGCCGATAATTTGATCAAACACATCCGGTCTCAGGGAATCCAGGCTGATGTTGATTCGCCGCAATCCCGCGTCGTATAAATCCTGGGCTAAATTGGCCAGCAGAAAAGCATTCGTCGTCAGGGCCAGATCTTGCGTTTCTGGCAGCGCGGCGATCGCCCGCACCAACTCCACCACTCCAGGACGAATCAACGGTTCGCCGCCCGTTAACCGAAACCGCGAAAATCCCACAGGCACAAAAACCTCTCGCACCAGGGTCAGCAATTCGGCGTGAGTCAGCAGATTTTGCTGTAAGGCATATGCCAGGTCAGTGCCTGCTGGCATGCAATACTGGCACCGAAAATTACAGCGATCGATGAGGCTAATGCGGAGGTAATTAATGTCATTCATGCCCCCATTGTGCCGGATCTGGGCGAGGGGGTTCAAGCGGATGGGGTATGGGTAGGTGAGTGAGTAAGTGGGTAGGGGTTATTGTTGTGATTCCTGACTTGACGCTAAGGCAGGTGGATTTTGCTCAGGAAACAGAGTGCGCATCAACTGGCGAAAGGATTGGCCGCGTTGCTCATGGACAAAAATCAACGGAATCAGCGCCAGGAACCGTACCGCCCCAGATAAGGCAAATAAACCAGGAATCCCGCCGTAGTTGAAGTACTCCACCAACAAACCACCAACCGTCGTCCCTACGGCTCCGCATGCGCCAGAGATGGCGGCCGCGATCGCGAAATAGCTGGCCTGGTGTCGGGCTGGAGCAACCCCCAATTGCAGGTTGTTGTTACACAAATCAATGCCTGCCCAGGTTGAACCCGCTAACAGGTGCAACAGTGGAAACGTTAGCCATAGCGACCAGGAGTTGGCGCCCGTTCCCAGCCACAACAATGGAGTGAGAGCGACTAGGAAACCAATCCCCAGCAACAGCGATCGATTTCCCAGGCGATCGGCCAAACGGCCCCAAATCACTAACATGACCAGGTTCGCCCCTGCCTGCAAACTGTTGTAAATCGTCACCCAGCGCAGATCAATATTCAAATCATCCAGTAAGTAAAGGTTGAAAAATGGCGCGCTCAAGTTCACGGCAAACATCCACACGCCAAAGTAGAGCAACAAGCAAAGGAAATTGCGATCGCGAAAGATATCAACAACGGGGAGTGCAGCAGTAGGAGCGTGGGGGAGTGGGTGGGTGAGTGCTTCTGCCTCCTGCTGTTGTACCTGCGGATTGACATCAACCATCAAAAACTGAAACCCCAAACTAATCAAACCGGCAATCACACCCATGATGATAACTAAGCCGTAACCTTGCAATGGCCCGCCGCGCCAGGAAGCCACAAACCAGCCCAACAGCGGCACTGATAGCAAATTGGTAAGGCTGGCCGCACTGTTGCGAATACCAAAATATCGACCTCGTAGCCGTCGAGGCACCAGGGTCGCCAGCCAGCTCAACCAGGCCGCACTGCCCAAAGCACCGACAAAATGGCTTACCAGGACGATCGCCAGCGTCAACCCCACTAACGTCCCTTGATCCAGGTTGGCCCAACTGGCAAAAGTGATCGCGCCCACCAGCAGTAACCACAACAAGCGGGACGGTGCATAAACCCAAAAGCAGTACCAATGACGACTACTGACTCGATCGCCCAGCCAGGCTCCAAGCGGTTGAGTGAGATTAGCCACCATCGGAATTGATGCTAACATCCCAATCTGAGTCGGGCTGGCATCTAATTCAACCAAAAAGTTACTCAGCAGGACACCACCCACGGCATTCGAGAAAATCGTTGCAAACATGCCATCCCAAGTAGAGGCGTTTAAGCTGCGACGAATTGCTTGCTTTTCCGCTGGAATCGATGGCGCCTCCACCTCAGAAGTTACCCCAACATCCTCCACCTCTGCCGCCAAAGGGTTGAGGGGTGCGCCGTCCAATCGGGTGGTTACTGGTTGTCCTACCATGCGCCGAAGATTAAGACTTTACTAATAAATCAATCCATCCATCTTAAGCAGCAGCGGGACTCAATGGTTCTCTCTCCAGGCCAATCTATTTCGACTGGGTATTCTCGTCGGCTCCCAATACTTTAATATTTAATCCTCTTCGACCCAAAAATTGCTCCAAGTTGGACTCGAAGCGATCGCTCCAGGAACCGAAGCGAGACTGTCGTTGCTTTTCCCACTCGGCTTCCACGGCTTGATGAATGGAGTAATGCATCGATTGAAAAGACAACGTTTTGCCCAGAGCCATTGCTTTCTCGGCCCCAACGACCAATGCCGCCACTCCAGCCGCATCAATTCTCTCAACCCAAAGCAAATCGATAATGACATGCTCACTGGCCAGTTCCAGTGCTTCGATCAATGAACTGCGGAACGCCAAGCTGTTATCTTGCACAAGTGCTTCGACCGGCTGCAACACGATCGTGGCTGGGTTGCTGGGAGAGTAAGAATCGGCAGCATTTCCAGCTCGATAGTCTGAGGCATGGGGCTGGGTTGCCACTTCAACGAGTTGATTAGATAAATCGATCGCACTGTGCATGATGACCTCAGAAAACGGCTGGGCACTGTCAGCAATTGGGTGCATTTTGAAGGAACCTTGCTGCCTCACCCAACTATCTCCAGCGTGAACTAGGATTATGCCAAATGCCCCCGTTTCGTATCACGCTTTCCCTGTGTTTTTCGTCAACTTGTTTTGTGCTTTTCATCACTTGCATCAGTGCGCCAGATCAGGAGTAATTGTGCTTTTGGTCATTTTTAGTTGTGATTTCTGTCACATTGGATGAGGCTATTTCTTCATGTCGTCGCGGTTTCGCTCTGGATATACCCTGCCTGTCTTTGCCTGTGCGGCGGCGATCGCTGCTTTACGATGGCTCCAGCACCTGCCGGCTACAAAGACGGTAGCTGTCAACTTGATAGAACCGCCAGAAATCGCTGAAGTTGCGATTGAGCAGGTTGCAGGGCTGTCTGAACGTGCGGCTTTGGCGATCACGCGCAGTGATCCAGGAGATAACCTGGACTTGACTCGCGACACTCCCGTTTGGGCGTTGGTGGAGTGGGCCGACGCGACTCAGGCCGACCCCATTTTGTTGATTGGGGGTGAAGGCATCGGGCGATCGCTCGATGGCGAACCGGCGATTTATCGCTATGCTCAAACCTTGTTCCGAGCCAACCTGGCTCCTTTGCTGCAAGCTGACCAAGCAATTCGCGTTACCCTGATTTTGCCAGAGGGACGGCAATTGGCAAAACGCACGTCCAACGAAGCCTTTGGGGTGGTGGAAGGCTTATCCTTGCTGGGAACGACTGGCATTGCCCAACCATTAAGCGCTCCAGGCCAGTTAGAGCAATTCCGCCAGGAGCTTCGGCAGAAAGCCCAACAGTTTGATTGTTTGGTGTTTTGTGTGGGCGAGAATGGCCTGGATTTGGGACAGAAACTGGGAATTGAGGCCGATCGCCTGGTGAAAACTGCCAATTGGTTGGGGTCAATGCTGGTCGAAGCAGGGCTGCAAGGGGTGCCATCGCTGCTCCTCTTTGGCTATCACGGCAAACTGTTGAAGCTGGCCGGGGGAATTTTTCATACCCATCATTTTGTTGCCGATGCGCGGCGTGAAATCTTGACTGCCTATGGTGCCCAGGCCGGATTGCCTGCCGCCGAATTAACCAGCATTTTTGCCAGTGCCACTGCTGAAGCGGCGTTGAACCATTTGCAAACATTGGATCAGAGCGGCAGCCGTTGGGTCGAGGCGGTGTATGGCGCGATCGTGGCGGAAATCGATCGGCGGGCGCAAGCTTACATCCATACTCACACAACGAACGATGTATCTGTGGGCACAGTTTTATTTAATCGACATCGAGAGATATTTGTTTCAAGTAAAACTGGGGCAATTCTGCTGAAAGGAATCTGCTCAGCGAGTTAGAATTAGGGGATTAACTTTGAATTTTTGTAACGCAACTTAAAACGTCCCTTTTGTAGGCACCCGATATCGTCCGTTTATCCACTCACTCACCCAGCAGGAAAAAGTGGTGACTCTACAAACTCAACAACAGCTAGAAGTGCAGCCAGAAGTAGCTTTGACCAATCATCTGAATCGCCAAATGATTGTGATCCTTGACTTTGGCTCTCAATATTCCGAACTGATTGCTCGGCGCATTCGCGAAACCCAGGTCTACTCAGAGGTCTTGTCGTATCGCACGACTGCCGAACAATTGCGTCAACTTAATCCCAAAGGCATTATTCTCTCTGGTGGCCCAAGTTCTGTGTATGACGAAGGCGCTCCTCACTGCGATCGGGAAATTTGGCAATTAGGCATTCCCGTTCTAGGCGTATGTTACGGCATGCAGTTGATGGCGCAACAACTTGGTGGTGAGGTAGAGCGATCGCAACAGGGCGAGTATGGGAAAGCCTCCTTAATCATTGACGACCCCACCGACTTACTGACGAATGTGGACGATGCCACCACGATGTGGATGAGCCATGGGGACTCAGTGACACAGTTGCCGGTTGGATTTACGACCCTGGCCCATACAGAAAATACTCCCTGCGCGGCGATCGCACACCACGAGAAAAAACTCTATGGTGTCCAGTTTCACCCTGAAGTTGTCCATTCCATCGGTGGGCAGGCGCTAATTCGCAATTTTGTTTATCACATTTGTGCCTGTGAGCCAACCTGGACAACCGCTGCCTTCGTGGAAGAATCGATCCGAGAAATTCGGGCCAAAGTTGGCGATAAACGAGTACTGCTTGCGCTATCTGGTGGAGTAGATTCTTCCACGTTGGCGTTTTTGTTGCATCAAGCCATTGGTGACCAACTCACCTGCATGTTCATCGACCAGGGCTTTATGCGCAAGCTAGAACCCGAACGGTTGGTGAAGCTGTTTCGCGAACAATTTCACATCCCTGTGGAATACGTGAACGCCCGCGATCGATTTTTGCAGGCGATCGAGGGTGTCACCGATCCAGAGGAAAAACGAAAGCGCATTGGCCACGAGTTCATTCGCGTTTTTGAAGAAGAATCGAAGCGCCTGGGACCTTTTGATTACTTGGCGCAAGGCACTCTATACCCCGACGTAATTGAATCCGCTGACACCAATGTAGATCCCAAAACAGGTGAACGAGTGGCAGTGAAAATCAAGAGCCATCACAATGTCGGCGGTTTGCCGAAAGATTTGTGCTTCAAGTTAGTTGAGCCACTACGCAAGCTCTTTAAAGACGAGGTGCGTAAAGTCGGTCTGTCGATCGGCCTACCGGAGGAAATCGTCAAACGGCATCCATTCCCCGGCCCGGGTCTGGCGATTCGGATTTTGGGAGAAGTGACTGCCGATCGCCTCGATATTTTGCGGGATGCTGACTTTATCGTACGACAAGAAATTAACCGCAATGGAGTTTATAACGATTTGTGGCAGGCATTTGCAGTGCTACTCCCCATCCGGAGTGTAGGGGTAATGGGCGACCAACGAACTTATGCTTACCCAATCGTCTTGCGGTTGGTGACCAGCGAAGATGGCATGACCGCCGACTGGGCCAGAGTGCCTTACGACTTACTCGAAATCATCTCAAATCGCATTGTGAACGAAGTTCGAGGTGTGAATCGGGTGGTTTATGACATCACCTCAAAGCCACCTGGGACGATCGAATGGGAATAGCCGTTCCAAGCTCATGCGGCCCTACTCACAGGGATAGCGGTTTATAAGAAGAAATACACTATCCCTGGTAGTTTTTCCACAACCTCACCTGTGGAAAACGCTAAAAAAACTGTGGAAAAGCCATAGAATCCCCAAATCGCCTGTGGAAAACTCGGTATAATGTCGAGGTTAAGCAATCGATTGGCTGGTTTCATGCACTGCTGCCGATGTTTTCATCGCTTCATCGGATCAGGCACATTGCTGATCAGTGGGTTCGCTGTTTTTGGGTATCTCATGCTTCCTGCAGGCATTGGCATCACCCAGGAGCGGCAAAAAAGTCCCCTGGAAACGTTAGAAGGAATTTTTCGCCCTAGGCGAAGACCGGCTGGCACTAGGGGGCCAATTTGCTTAATTACGCCTGGACTGAGCCCGGAACAAACCCCGTTGAGCCAGATTCCAGTGATCTTGAGCGATCGCCCCCTATTCTTGTGGGAAAGACCAGTGACACGGGTCGAGATCCGCTCAACCCGAAATGGCGCAGTTGTCTGGCAGCACCGAGTTCAACCCGATCGCCGCAGTGTTGTTTATCGAGGCACACCGCTGCAACCCGGTGAAACTTATAGTGTGGTTGCCTTTGGCCGGCAGAATCAACCTTTGAATGCCGCCGAATACACCCAATTCAAGCTGTTAGATGCGCAGCAGCGACAGCGCCTTACCGCCATACTGCAGCAGCGTGCTGCCGAATTAAAGCACAAAGCTTTTGCCCCTGAGGACATCGCGATCGCGCAGGCGATTGAACTAACTCAAAATGCCCTATTTTCCGATGCCTTTGAACGACTCTACAGTCTGCCGCAGCGATCGCCAAAACTGACTGCATTTTTGACAACGATCGCGACGCAAGTTTGCCAACTCTAACGCCTTCGCGATTTACCAGGCATTGCCAATCACTGTAAAGGCGGCCCAGTAGTAAGGATGTGCTTTGTCTCGCCTGATCCGACTGTCTAAGCGAATTTGCCGATTCAACATGGCTGTCTGGGCACGTCTCAAAGCTGCTGTTTTATTGGTTGTTTTAAGCTGGCGATAAAATTCTGTCATCAGCGCCAAAGTCCCGGCATCACTGACATGCCACAGGCTGGCGAGCGCCGCTCGACTGCCCGACATCACCGCCAACCCCGCAAATCCCAGTTCAGCCTGAGGGTTGCCAACCGCAGTACGACAAGCACTTAATACCAGCAGTTGGACTTCCGGATAGCTCAGGCGCAAATCCCGGAACCGATTGGGCGACAGGCGCTGATCCCAGAATTGAATGTAGGATTCTTGAATGGAACCGGGCGCAAAGTCCGCATGGGTGGCCAAATGCACAATTCGGTAAGGTTGCTTTTCCCGAAAGGCCCGCAAGTTCTCGATCGTAAAGTCCTGATTCAGCAACATAGCTCCCGGCCACAGATTGCCCACGATCGTCTGCAACTCCACTGGCACAAAGGGCAGGGGCGATTGTTCTGCAAACTCAGAGGCCCCCATTGCTAAAACCCTGGCATTCTTTAAGGAAACTGGACGATGATCTAACAAGTTAAAAGCGGGAATGATCGCCAGATTATATTTCTCCATCAAAAATCGATCGCCATCGTGCAGCGCGGCCAGGGGCACAGTTCGCAATCCTCCACCCAAACAAAAGATGAGCGTATCAATTCGGTAAGCTTTCAATGCTGGTTCCAGGGGCGCGATCATGTGTTGGTAGAGGCGTTGGGCCGGCGGGAGATAGGTCGATCGCGCCGTGGTGAGATCCATCACGCCATCCCGAAAGGATTTGACCACTTGCAGCAGGGCTTCCCGATTAGCGGCTGGAACTCGCCGATGCAGAGGCCGTGCCCCTGGTGGTACCAAAATCAATTCCAGGTGAGTGGGGGTGGGAATCGCGTAGATCAGAGCAGAGCGCTGTCCCGTGAGGCGAAACAAATTCGTCAAGCGCCGACTGATTTCGTCTGTCTCCAACAATTGAGTTGTTAATTGACCCTGGTAGTAATTCTCGTACTGCTCCTGCCAATTCTGCTCCACCAAGCGGATGGCTCCGGCCACATCGCCACGATCGAGGAGTTGCCTTAGTTTCTCCACATCCAGGCGAGAAACGGGTGGACTTTGAACGGGTTCAGCCGCCTGCGCTTGGGGCGATCGCGCTGGGAAAACAGGGCTGACGGCTAACAAACTGATGAGCCACAACCGAATAAACCGCTGCATCATCAAGTACCTACAAAGTAATCCGTAGAAGCTTTACATCTAAGGCTTTACATGAGAAAACGACAGATCTGGAACAACTCCATTGCACGCCGCTGCTAGAGCAATGCTTTCAGACGGTAAGCGGAATCAACCGGAGAACTCAAGGGCTTTTGTCAGGAAATGCTGACGATCGACTGCATAAGATCAACTCCGTCTGCTCTATATCAAGATATGAACTAAACAGTTACGGACAATCGTACCCCCCATTTGAGGCATTCGTAGTCGTTATGAATGAATTGTCGAGGTACTGGAAACTCATCAAAATTGATGCGGCTGAAGCTGGCAAGGGCTATCAAACTCAAGTTCTTCTGCCAGCACAGCAGTTTTTAGATGCGTATTTCTCGGATTTTGACGATCGCACACCACCCCCGGAACAGGTGCAGAACCAGTTGTTGCAATGGTTGCAAGCACCAACTTCGGAAGCGTCTACACACGCTGGCTCAGAGTTGTGTTTACGGTGTTACGTATCCCACCCCATTTTGCAATCCTGCTTGCGCCGATCACGGTTGTTTGGACCTGGTTACGGCTTCACCTACCGGGATTTATTACCATTTGTGTTGAACGACGATGGCAAATCCCTGCAGGGAAATTTTGTGCCCTTTGGGATTGAAATCTTGCAGTCTTTCTGCCCTCAGCAAAGTGCCACTCTAGCGGGATGGGTCGATTTGCGCGTTAGGCGACACCCAGAGCTGAACCAATTTCTGCTGGAACGGGGGCTGCACTTTAGTAGTGATTGGGCTTTACTGAACCGAGCCAATCCTCAACGAATGCACGGTATCGATCGAGTGCTGGTGGAGACCTTTCATCAAGTGTACCGGCGCGATCGCCCTCAACAACATCAGCGAGGCAAACAACGGTGCCCTGACCCAACAGAACCGCAATTGCAGGAAATGCTCCAGCGCTTGCAAGCACAGCAGGTTTCACTGCCTTCAGCTCAAAGTGTGCTGGCGCAACTGAAGCGAATCGCCGAAATATTGCGGCAAGAAGACATTTGGGGGCGGCGTGGCTCACCAGTGACAGAACCACTGGAAACCACTGACCCAGAGACGGGGGAAGTTCGGTTACGAGAACTTGCGGGCGACACAAACGGGAATGATGCCGAGGGGGAAGAGCGATCGGAGTTGCAGCAATTTTGTCGCGATCGCCTCCAACACTGTTTAGAGCAGAGCATGCGGCAGGCGATTAGGGAGCGCATCCAACATTTAGAGCAACGTCCGCGATATGCTCAACTCGCGCATCAAGTCAAACCAGCGTTACGGCTCCTCTATTTTGAAGGGAAATCTCAAGCTCAAATTGCAGCTCAACTTGGCATGACCAGCCAATGTCAGGTGAGTCGAGTTTTGAATCCCAAAGAATTACTGATGACCATTCGGCAACGTACGCTCGAACGTTTGCTCCGCGACCTGCTGACCAAAGTGCAGGAACTCAATTTAGTGGAACTTCCAATATCACCAGCCTATTTGAAGAATCTGATTCAGCATCTAGAAACGTTTGTAGACGAGCAAGTGTTTTATGCCGCTGTTGCTGAACTCAACTCGGCTCGAAATCGACAATTCAACAGTGTCTTTGCCGATCGATTGCGCCAGATTTTGCATGAACAGTCTATGTCTCCAGTTGCTTCACCCATTGCTTGAGGATTACCTATGAGTACGCAAACTGACCTAAACGGATTTTGGGATCTCCAGGCGCTGCAAGAAGCGATGATTCCTTTAGAACCTGAGCATTTCGATCGAGCAGTGGAACTCAGTCGAACAGCGTTCAATGAGCATCATCAATGGCAGGCATACATCCAGGAGTTGGCCTGCGGTGGGTTCTTAACCTGGTTGGCAGAGCGGACAACTTCGCTTGCGATCGCACCGCCGACTCAAACTTCCGTCCCATCAAGAGACTTGCCCTCCGCTGGGATAAAGCATCTGGTCGTCAACGGATTTACGTTGTGTTTGCTTGTGACCGAAAGTGTGGCTCACGAAACGGTCATGATTCCGGGCGCGACAATCGCTACAGTCGAACTTGCGGCCCACTTATATGTGCTGCTGGAAGTACAGGAGGAGCGCGAACAGGTTATTTTGCGGGGGTGTTTGTGGTTCGATCAATTGCTCGATCGCCTGATGCAATCCGTGCAGCCTGATGAAATCTATGGGTTGCCATTGGACTGGTTTGATCCAGATCCTAATCATTTGTTGTTTTATCTTCAATTTCTACAACCAGCGGTTGCGATCGTTCCGGCTTCGGCCCAACCAGTTCTTCAGCCGACGATCGCAGCACTTCACCAAACCCTGATCAATGTTTGGAACTGGTCTCAGAATTTAGTCGATGTCACCACACAAGCATTTTCCTGGTCGATGCCCCAGCCCTTAACCCCGGCCTTTGCCCTGCGGCGGTCGCCAAGCAAAGTTGAGGCGGCATTTCAAGATCTGGTGCAACGGCAACAGCTAAAGGTTCCACCCCAGGCGCAGTATTCCTATATCACTCTGGAAGGTACACCGTTTCAAATTGGAGCGGTGTCCTGGTTGTTGGCAGAAAATCGATCGCAACTCGACTGGGCCCTACTGTTGATTGTGGTCGCGCAACCGGGCAAAGTCCTCCCGCTGGGAACAACCCTCCAGGTCATGGCTACAACAGGCTTAGCGGAAGTGACGCTGGAAACCACCGAGCTTTATCTGTATATCCTGGTGGAAGGAGCCCAGGATGAGACATTTACGCCAACCATTCGATCTCCCCACATTGCACCTGTAATTTTGCCTGCCTTTGTCTGCCGCCCCCCTTCTTGATCATGACTGCTGCACATACCCTACGGCTCAAAGTCCGGCAAATTGACCAATTCTGTGTGTTCGATTTGTCGGGTGGCGATCGCCTGGAACTTTCAGCAACCTTGAAGTACCCGCCCCACCTGAACGAACTCTACCAGAACTGGCAACAGATTTATTGCCGCCGTTACCAACTACATGCGAGAGCCGGAGTCGGCAATAAAAGTGGCAGCGGCACCCCCATGGATTATGACTGGGATCAGGAACTCCGGATTGCTGAGACAGCTCTCCTGACGGAATTTGCCTATTGGTTGGGGCAAGCCGAATTGCTGCCGCTCCGAGAGGCGATTCAACGCTGTGTGGATAAGGCCAAATCGCCTGCAAATCAAGCCAAGCGCCAAACCAACTTAGTGGATGTATTGATCGAATGCGACCCGATCGACCTGGCCCGGTTGCCTTGGGAAACCTGGACGTTAACGCCTGCAAGTAGGGAGCCTGGAACGATTTGCATTGCCCGCACCAGCCCAACCACCCAGCCAGCCACCAAAGTTGCACGATCGCAACAGCGTCAAGTCCGGGTTCTGGCAATTCTGGCTGATGCTCCCGACTTAAATCATGAGTTTGACCACCACGCATTAAGCTCTCTCCTCCCGCTCGCGACAATAGAATTCCTGCATTGCAGCGAATTGGCTGTCGCTCACAATGGCTCTCCGGGTACAGCCCTGAAGCAACACATTGCTCAGGCGATCGACGATCCACGCGGCTGGGATCTCTTATTCTTCTCAGGCCACAGCGACGAAACAACAATCACAGGTGGCAAACTGGAACTTGCGCCACAAATTACCTTGTCGATGCGAGACATAGAACCTCAACTGCTGGCGGCCATCTACCGGGGTTTACAGCTTGCAGTATTTAATTCCTGCTCTGGTTTATCCATTGCCGACTCCCTTATTCGCCTTGGGGTGCCGCAAGTTGTGGTGATGCGAGAACAGATTCAAGATGCAGTCGCACACAAATTTTTGCAGCAGTTTTGCACCAGTTTGGCGCGTTACAACGATGTGCAGCAGGCGACGTTGCAGACAGTAGAGTATTTTGCCGCAGAAAACATCTCATACCCCTCAATGCATCTGGTTCCGTCTTTATTTCGGCATCCCGATCCAACTGTGCCGCTATTTCAAATTGAACCATCAACATTAAAACGGGTTTGGCAGCGGTGGCAACCCACTCGCTGGCAAGCGATCGCCCTCTCTACCCTGGCCTTTTTCAGTTCGCTGGTGCCGCTACAAGAACTGTTATTCGAACTGCGTTACACCAGTCAGGCGGTTTATCGTCAGGCCACACACCAATTTCCTGTGGCTAAACCACCGACAGTGACGGTGTTGCAGATTGATCAAGCGTCGATCGATCGAAAAGGCATTGATGCTTACAAGATTAAGCCGATGAGTCGAGCTTATCTGGCAGAACTCGTCGGTCGCTTACGTCAACTCAACGTCAAGACGATCGGAATTGATTACGTTCTCGATGGCACCACCAAAGAGGACGGGATACTCGCCAAAGCTGTGCAACAAGCCATTCAGCAACAAGCCTGGTTTGTTTTTCCAACTTATCAAAATGATGCGGGTCAATTGATTCAAGTCAGTTCCACGATCGCCAACCCAAATTGGATCTTACAGGGAGATATTGACATTCTAAATTGGCATGTCATGTTACCCGAAACGCTGCCCTGTCGCGCCCAGTGCCCATTTCCCTACCAATTGGCTGTGGCTCACTCACTGCGTTCCAACTCAAACGCAATCCCATCTGTTGCCCCTCTCGCCAACCTACAACAACAGGTTAATCAGACACGTCAGCACGCCCAACCGACTCATCAGACCCATTCCTTTCTGCAACAACCAGAAAGGTTTTGGGGATTGCAACCTGTCATTGATTTTTCGTTGCCACCTGACCATGTGTATGACTCCATTGCCGCATGGGATTTCTTGGAACGACCATTAACTGATCCAAGGATACAAGCACTACAAAATCAGGTCGTGATTATTGGCTCTGGTGGATACGATCGAGCTGAAGATAATTTTGCCGCCCCACTAGCAGTCAGATATTGGCGTTCCTTCAAAGAAAAGTCACAATCCAGTCAAGAAACATTGCGGTCGCAAGTACTTCCTGGTGCTTTTGTCCATGCTTACAGCGTGCATCATATACTTTCCCAACATTTACTAAGACAAGTGCCGACGCTGTGGTTACTGGGGATTGCCGTGATTTTAGGGAAAGGTGCAACTCAATTGCTAGCCACGCGGAAGCAACAGGAACAGCCACGGCTTCTATGGTGGTGGTTGGGTGGAACCGGGTTGTACGGAGTGTTGAGTTTACAAAGCTATGTCACGGTCGCGATCGTTCTCCCCTGGTTTCTGCCTTCCATGTTGTTCTGGCTCTACGTTTTGCCTGCGTTCAAACGCACCAACGACTTGTAGCAACCGCCCTCTCAGCTAATTTTCAGGAATTTATGGTGGTGGCCTCAGGTGCTTCCCAGCGGATTCTCAGGATAAGTTGCGATGCTAATAGGTACGAAGTGAATCACCTAACTTAAACGGAGACACACGATGAATCGTATCATTGCTACCCTATTATCTGGTGTTGTATTTTCCACGTTGATCGCAACCAGCGCAATTGCTGAACAATCCCCATCTATCCCAAACTCCACTGTTGATGAAATGGGAAGAATTGATCCCGAAAAAGTTTACATCGACAAAGAAAGAGTTTATATCGACAAATACGGCTCGTAAGCGATCGTTCTTGCAATTACCGATCCTGTTCCAGGGACGCAGTTTTGCGTCCCGTTCTGCCTTTTGCCGAGTCTCAATTGTGTACCTGCGTAGCAACTTGATAAAACTCCCGGTAGGATGAGTAACGACGATATGCAGGACAAACGATCTCAATGGATGCCACCCAACCCAATCAGCAGTCAACCAATGTGCGGCGAGAGAGTGACAGTTTAGGCGAGGTGGAAGTTCCCAACGCGCGCTTGTGGGGGGCGCAAACCGCTCGTTCGCTCCAAAACTTTGCGATCGGGGTTTCCCGCTTTCAATGGGAACGCCCAGTCATTCGGGCTTTAGGGATCTTGAAAAAAGGTGCAGCGCTAGCGAATGGAGAACTCGGTCTCTTACCTGCGGCCAAAGTGCAACTCATCGTCCAGGCTGCTGATGAGGTCATCCAGGGGCACCTGGATCAGGAATTTCCGCTGGTGGTATTCCAAACGGGATCGGGAACGCAATCGAACATGAATGCGAACGAAGTGATTGCCAATCGTGCGATTCAGCTAGCTGGTGGAGTGATTGGGTCGAAAACACCGGTGCATCCCAACGATGATGTGAATCGTTGCCAATCGTCAAATGACACGTTCCCAACGGCAATGCACATTGCCACAGTCGAACAGTTAGATGGATTATTGATTGCGGTCACGACCTTACGAAATACACTGGCAGCAAAGGTCACAGCATTCCAGTCAGTCGTGATGGTCGGGCGGACTCATTTACAAGATGCCACCCCGATCACCTTAGGGCAAGCCATTTCCAGTTGGGCGGGGCAATTGGATGACGCGATCGCTACCATTGAACGTGCTATTCCCGATTTATATGAACTGGCGATCGGCGGCACTGCAGTTGGCACTGGCTTAAACGCCCATCCTGAGTTTGGCGATCGAGCTGCGGCCCACATTGCCGCTGAAACGGGGAAACCATTTGTTGCCGCCGCTAACAAGTTTGTGGCGCTGTCTGCCCACGATGCCATGGTCAATCTGAGTGCCGCCCTCCGCACCTTAGCTGGAGCCTTGATGAAAATTGCCAATGATGTTCGCTGGTATGCCTGCGGCCCGCGTGCTGGCATTGGCGAAATTCAGATTCCCGAAAATGAACCAGGTTCATCAATCATGCCGGGAAAAATTAATCCGACGCAGTGTGAAGCGTTGACGATGATTGCAGTTCAGGTGTTTGGTAACGATCATGCCGTCGCCTTTGCAGGATCTCAGGGCAATTTCCAATTGAATGTTTATAAGCCAGTGATGCTACACAACGTGTTGGAATCCATTCAGTTGTTAGCCGATGGATGTCGATCGTTTAATGATTACTGTGCTGTGGGAATTGAACCCAATTACGATCGCATTCAAGCCCATCTCGATCACTCATTGATGCTGGTGACAGCTCTTAATCCGCACATTGGTTACGAGAAAGCCGCCAAGATTGCCCTCACGGCCTATCGGGAAAATTTGAGCTTGAAAGCTGCTGCCTTGAAACTGGGTTTTGTGTCTGAAGCAGACTTCGATCGTTGGATCGATCCAGCTGCTATGACCCGGCCACAGCCCAAGTAACAGGCAACTTTCTCCCTTCTGCTCTCTGCCTTTAGATGCAAGTCAAAACGGAATCACCTCGTAGTCTTTGCTCTCTACTCTCTGCTTTCAGTCATGAGTTAAAACGAAATCACTTTGTAGTTGTAAAATAGTAATATTTTGTGCCTTTTTGACAAATCGTGATTGATCGAGCCTCTTCTTCAATCGTGTAGAGTTTGGTGTACTCGGCCCCGTATTGACGGCAAACATTGGCCTGTTGTGCAATTTGTTGTGCCATTTTTTGCGGCTCTGGTTCCGAGGCGATCGCGTGGGTTAAGCCCAGTCCCGCCACGATCATCAGGGTGGTGCTAACCAATTTTGCTTGCAGGTTCATAACAGCCTCGCTAGTGTGATGAGTTGTGCTGTTAAACCTATCGGCACCCCGGTAACAGATTATGCTAGCTGGGGGAATAAAGTCGTTCTTTGAGCCAAATATCTTGCTGAGCATGAAGGTAGCGCGGATCGGGATGTAAGGCGATCGCCCGTTCGTAGCTTTCGACTGCATTACCGTAGGCGCCCATCTCTGCCAGAAGTAAACCCCGGTTGAACCAGGCTTGATGGTATTCCGGTTGCAGAGCGATCGCCTTTTCGTAAGAGGTTAGGGATTCGCCATACCGCTTCATGCCACACAACGCATTGCCACGATGATTCCATGCCTTGCAATCACGCGGATCCAACGCGATCGCTTGATCAAACGCTGCCACTGCGGCTTTAAATTCTGCGGTTTCACACAGCGCGCAGCCTTGTCCGTCCCAAAACTCCACACTATAGGAATTCTCGTTCACTGGATTAGCCATCATTTCACCTTCACTCACTACTCTTTCATTGTGAAAAGCCATGATTCATTCAGGTGAGCGGATTTCTCTACTGCCCCAATTACGGCTGCAATCAAGTACCTGCTATTCCATCTGATTTGCGTACAGTGTCTGGAGCAAGTCTTCCAACTCTGCCTCAGAACAGCGATCGCACACCGCTTGAAACACATCTAACAACTTCGCCGCACTATCGCCCAACAATGGACTCAAGCCCCACACATCTTGCACCCAATCTGCGGGTGTGGTGTCTTCAAAGATGAGTCGTTCTAGTAATTGCTGTGTTTCAGTTTTGGAGAGAGCCATAGGGAGTAGCAGAGTAAAAGGTAGAGGGTAGAAGGCAAAGGGCAGAAGGCAGAAATGGTAGAGGCTTTAGCAAAAGAGAGCAATTAGAAGCTTTAGCAAAAGAGCGAAGAGCTTTGCATGCTCACCTTCTGCCTTTCTATCAAAATCCCCAGACGCGGCGAGGGCCAATATCTAAGTGAACCACATCAGGCAGATTACTGTAGATGCCAACCCCCCCATTCCACCAAAGCATCACCGCATTAGCCAGCGATCGTCCGCTGTAGCCATCCACCTGCAAGTCCACTGCTTTGCCATAAAGATGCTGACTGTTGGGCACCCCTCCCACGGAATCGTTAATGGCGGGAGGGCGATACCAGGAGTTGATTAAGAACGGTCGCCCAATTTGGTTGCGGGCTTTTTGCAATTCTCTAGCCAGAGCAATCATGTTGTTAACGATCGTCACTGTATCGGGAATCCGCGTGGCATCATGGGTCGCATCACCCCAGGTAAAACTGCCACCAGGAATGATCGGTTGATCGGTGTAAAACGTGCTGGAATTGCCGGGAAGCTTAAATGGTTTGCCGGAATAGATCGGTGAACCTGGCTTGGGTGGGGGATACACAACTTTGTTATTCTGCTCGACGCGGGCATGGCCGTCAAACACATACCAGGTATTCATCTCGCGAACATTGTCTTTGGCGTATCTCAACGTAAATTTGATATGACCATTAAAGCTACCCTGTGCATCAGCATAGGCATAGGAATCCAGTTTGAATGTGCGCCCCGTCGGAATCGAAGCCTTTTCCTCATCAGGGAGTTGAGAGGCCCCCACAGGCCGACGTTTGAAAATTGTGTTTGCCGTCACTCGCAATACAAATATGTCAGGTGGTTCTGGCGGATAAACCACTTTCCCGTCGTACTCAACATAAACATGGCCGCTAAAGGCATACCAGGTGCTTAAATCGCGGATGAAGTCTTCTCGATTGCGCAAAGCAAAACGAATGTGGTTATTGAAATCGCCACCGGAATCGGCAAATGCATAAGAGTGGAGCGGATAACTTTTCCCCTGTTTGACAGAAAACAGCGCATCCGCTGGTAACACCGACGAGGGCAAAGGCCGCAACTTAAACACAGTGTCAGCGTTGACTTGCAGGATGTGAATTCCAGCTTGTTCTTCGATCGGGTAGACAACCACCCCATCAAACTCCACCTTGCCATGGAGGCTGTAAACGAACCAGGTATTTAAGCCGCGAATAGCTTCTATAAAGGCAACTTTGATATGCCCATTGAAATCTCCATTCACATCGGCATAAGCATAGGACTGAATTCCTAACGCGGTTCCTGCCGCCACGCTAAATTTCTCTTCTGCGGATAGTTGAGACGATTGCTCCGGTCGGAGCTTAAACACAGTATCGCGAGTTACGCGCAGAATTCGTTGAGTCATGCAGAACCGATTGCGTTTACGTCACTTCGTATGATGACGATGAATCACTCCCTCCGGCCCAGATCTTCCAGATGATTTAGGAAACCTGATTGTTTGGGCCGCGATCGAAGTGATTTAAGATGGGCAGAGAACTTGATTGGAAGTATTTATCTGACCACAAAACTCAACTCTGTAGTAGTATCCAGCTAAGTTTTTTGGGGAATGACCCAGTCAAGTTGTGTATCTTTTTCTAGACCTGTTGGTAATGAAATTACTATGCGCGGTACAAGTGTATTTTTTGTTAGTCGTATGTTCGCGACATTCGCTTTAGTCATCTGTGGCTACAGCTTTTTCATTGCTCCCGATATTGCAATTAAAACTCAAGCGATCTACTGGTTTATTGGTGCGCTCGTGTCGGCGGTGATCCCATATCTCAAAGATTTGTCTAGTTATGTGCGGAGTATTAAACTTGGTGACATTGAAATTGCTCTCAATGAGGTCAAGCAAGAAATTCAACGAGTTGATAACAAAGTACAAAACTTAGATAACAAGCTATTAATTTCCCTTGGGCAAGTGCGCCAAAATGAAGCGGCTTTGACCAAAGAAGCTCGTGAAAATCGGCAAAGAATTTATGACGAGTCTGCTCAGGCTCTTTCCCTACTCCCTTCGGAAACGAAGTTGAGTTTACAAAAGCGTCTTACATTGAATCATCTTGCAGATGCCGGGATTGATATCAAAACATTAAAGGGTGCTTTTCGTGATCTTGGCTATTACCAAGGTGAAGTCAATCAGCTTTTTGATCTTGATTTTGTGCAAGCAGTTGAGCAATTTCAAGTTGAAAATACTCCTGGTAGACCAGATGGGATTGTTGGCCCTGTTACACTTGCTAAGCTTGCAGAACTTCATACTTGAAACCGGAGAAGAATCTCCAGAGTGGAAGCATTTACTGAATATGGTTGGGTTAACTTCCTAAGGTGTACAAATGTAATTGTGATGCCCTACAGATTAAGGTTCACCTGCCTGCGACTCTCCCCTTCACAAGGAGAATTAAGGAGAATCAGTGTAAGGAATTTGCCCTTATCACTGTTCAAATCGGTATTAGGTTAATGTCCTATTTCAACATTTTCTCTAGAAAGATCTTGGCTCGATCGCACGTTGGATTACTAAAAAATTGTTCTGGCTGGGCATCTTCGGCAATTTGGCCTTCGTTGATGAACAAAATTCGACTGGCAACTTCACGGGCGAATCCCATTTCATGCGTCACGATCGCCATCGTCATGCCCGACCGCGCCAAGTCTTGCATGACTTCTAGCACCTCTTTGACCATCTCCGGATCAAGGGCTGAAGTTGGTTCATCAAACAATACCATTTCGGGTTGCATGGCTAGGGTTCGGGCAATCGCGACCCGTTGTTTTTGGCCACCTGATAAGCGAGCTGGGTAAACATGCGCTTTTTCTTCTAATCCAACTTTTTGTAATAAATTCAGGGCGATCGTTGTGGCATCAGCTTTTGTTTGTTTACGGACGCGCATCGGGGCGTAAGTAATATTTTGTAGCACCGTCATATGGGGAAATAGATTGAAATGTTGAAAGACCATGCCAATATTTTCACGCATTTTCAGGATATTACTTTGAGGTCTAGTGATGTCGATATCTTTGAAAAAGATATGTCCTTGAGTTGGGGTTTCCAGAAGATTTAGACATCTTAAAAAAGTGGATTTACCCGATCCTGAAGGCCCTAAAATTGCCACCACTTCACCGGTATTAATGACTGTTGTGATGCCATTTAGCACATTCAGCGACCCAAAGGATTTATGTAAGTTTTCAGTTCTAAGCACTTTTTTGGAGCCTCTTTTCTAAAGCAGAAGTGGCGATCGTCAACAGCATCACTAAGACGTAATACACGACTCCCGCCACAATCAACGGTTCAAAATAAAGATACTTTTCGGCTCCCACGATCGTCGCCCGCCGTAACAGATCTGCCGCGCCAATGGTGGAAACCAGGGCTGAATCTTTCAGTAAATTAATAGCTTCATTCGCCAGGGCCGGCAAAATATTTCGTAATGCTTGCGGCAAAATAATATCTTTCATCATCAAGGAGTAGGGCACACCCAAAGACATGGCTGCTTCTCGTTGGCCGCGATCGACCGCCATAATGCCTGCTCGTAAGGTTTCGGACACGTAAGCCCCTGAGTTAAGCGCAAACGCAATCACCCCCGCCTGAAATGCCGGAATGTTGTAGCCAGTTAGTTGTGGGGTAGCAAAATAAACCAGGGCGATTTGCAGAATTAGGGGTGTCCCACGAAAGATGGAGGTGTAAGCATTGGCCAACCAGCGTAATGGTTTCAGGGTCGAGATTTTACAGAGCGCTAGAACGATCGCCCAGGCAAACCCCAACAGCGCCGAAACAAAGGTAAATGCCAGTGTGACCCACACGCCGCCCAAAATGAATGGGATTGATGGAATAATTTGCTGGAAGCCAAGTCCAGCGGGTTTTCCCTGATCCTCAAACCATTTTTTAGCTAGGGCATCCAGGCTGCCATCCTGTTTCATGTTGGCCATCACCTGATTGAAGGGTTGCACCAGTTTCGAACCTTTGGGAAAGGCGATCGCGTACCCCCCATCTTTGTTAGGAATCACAGCAAAGTTCAGGTCAGGGTAAACCGCGGCATAGGGGCGGGCGATCGTATCTTCGACGATCGCGGCATCAATCCGCTTGGCGTTGATTTCCTGAATCAAATCGGGCACCCGGTTGCGCGTCACCACTGTTGCCCCCGGAATTTTTTCTGCCACTTCTTGCTGCAGACTGCCCAGTTGCGCTCCCACGGTTTTTCCCTTCAACACTTCTGTCGTAGTTAAATTTGCTTCTTTTTTGGCAATGATCGTGTTTTGAGAAGTGTAGTAGATGTCAGAAAAATCAACATTTTTTTGACGTTCTGGAGTTGGGGTCATCCCGGCCATGACAAAATCAACGCGCCCACTTTGTAACGCTGGAATTAAGCCATTAAACTCCATGTCTTTGATTTCCAGCTTAAAGCCCAGTTCTTGAGCGAGCCGATTGGCAATGTCGATATCAAATCCAACAATTTTGTCTTCGCCGCTAGAAGTATCGTGGAATTCAAAGGGTTTGTAGTCGGCAGAGGTGCCCATTATTAAGGTCGTGGGAATATCTTGGGCAGGAATAGGCGTGGTTCCGTGCAGCATCCAACTGATAGACACTATGGCGATCGCAAAAGTTGGAACTAACCATTTAGCCCGAAACCGCCCCAACCTGCCCCATGTTTTTGTAGATTGGTCAGTGTTGAAGAATTTGTTTCTTGAATGAAAACCCATTGGTGTTTAAACTCTATAAATTCAGTGTCTTCAACGAGGTAGAAGCTGGTTCCAGAAATCATCAATAGATACTGTTCGCCTATGAGAACCACGATATTTTATTGATACTTTCAAAGTAAATTCACCTCGTTGCAAGATTAGGTATTTGCTGATTCAGCAATAACTTGTCATGGTCTCGTAGCATTATTTTAAGGACTTCAGGGCAGTGGATTTCACTATTCAAGGTGTTTTAGTTCCCGATGATGATAAATACCAAATCGTCGATGTACAGGTTCAAGCTCAACAAATCGTCGCGATCGCTCCAGATCTTCCCCCCTATGGAACGCTGATTGATGGTCGAAATAAGTTGCTTTTACCTGGATTTGTGAATGCCCACACCCATTCCCCCGAAATGTGGCAACGCGGCGCAATCTCACCGCTACCGTTAGAGTTGTGGTTAGCCAATCTATACGATGCCCCACCCCTAACGCCCGAGAAGATTTACCTGAGTGCCTTAGGAACTGCGGTTGAAACGCTGCTTTCTGGAGGAACTACAGTTGTTGATCATCTCATTCTAATTCCCGGACAAGAATTAGAAACGATCGCCGCTGCGGCCCGCGCTTATCAAGAGGTGGGTATCCGTGCATTTATTGCCCCTCTGCTGCAAGATCAACCCATGCTAGCCAGCATGCCAACATGCGGTATTCAGCGACCAGAAGAACCCTATTTTCGCACCACGGCGGCGGCGATCAGCTTGTTGAAGGCGGCGATCGCTCAGTTTCATTCGCCCGCAGCGGGGCTGTCTATCATGGCAGCCCCCACTGGCCCACAACTCTGTTCCGACACATTATTTGCAGCCTTTGCCGATTTAGCGCAGCTCCATGATTTGTGCCTCCACTCTCACTTGCTGGAAACCAAAGCCCAGAAAATATTGGCCGATGAGAAATATGGATGTAGCGCAGTTGCACAACTCAAACGGTTAAACTTCTTGGGGCCGAAAACCTCATTAGCTCACTGTGTTTGGTTAGATGATGCGGATATTGAAATCTTGGCTGCAACTCGCTCAACCGTTGTGCATAATCCCCTTAGCAATTTGCGTCTGGGTAGCGGCATTGCGCCGGTCTTGAAATATCGGGCGGCTGGAGTGAATGTCACCTTTGGATGTGATGGTTCAGCCAGTAATGATGCGCAAGATTTGCTGGAAGCGATCAAGCTTGGCTCAATCTTGCACAACTTGACTGAGTTTGAGTATCGCTGCTGGATTACGCCACGTCAGGCCGTAGAAATGGCTGCCTTGGGAGGCGCAACTGGCCTGGGTTTACAGCATCAGATTGGCTCGCTGGAAGTGGGTAAATTGGCTGATTTTGTGCTTTACGACCTGACCTGTCTATCCTTGTTGCCTAAAACCGATCCACTGGGCTTACTGATTCTGGGTCGCCCGACTCAAGCGGTTAACAGTGTCTGGATTGCCGGAAAACAGATCGTTGCAGACGGTTCTGTGACTACGGTGAATGTTTCCGAGTTGCGCCAAGCCTTGTTTGAGCAGAGTGAATGGAGCAGCGATCGCACATCGTTTACCTTGCCTCAATTCGAGTCCCAATATCGTACAGTTATGGGTCTTACTTTTGACGATTGACCAACGTGCATTCCGTTGCCCAAAAAAGTGCGTCAACCAATTGTTCTTCGTCTACGATAAAGCCGGTGATTGTAGAAACTTATCAATTAACCCAGTTGTCTGCAAATAATTTTGCACCTACAATAAGTGGAACGGGTGAACTAGGTTGAATGAGTTAGTCTGGGGGCAAAGGTTGACATGAACATCTTTCAGCGCGTTTGGGACTCCTTCGGCTTCAACGAGCAGTTTGATGAAGGTGATTATGATTACGAGTACGGCGATGAGGACTACGTGCAAGATCCGACAATTCAAGAGCAGCCAATGCTGCCCCGTGGCGATCGCCCCCCTGTTCCTCCAGCTAGCAACGTGATTGGCATGCCAAACCGCGCCAATGGCATTTCGGAAGTGGTGATTTTACAACCGCGTTCTTTTGAAGAGATCCCCCATGCCGTCAAGTTGTTGCGCGAGCGGAAGTCTGTCATTCTCAACATGATGTTGATGGACCCCGATCAAGCTCAACGCTCAGTCGATTTTGTGGCTGGTGGAGTCTTCGCGATCGATGGTCATCAGGAGCGGTTGGGGGAAAACATCTTCTTATTCACGCCCAACGTGGTGCAAATTACGGCTAATGGCTCCGGTCAACCCGTCTTTACCCCTCCTGTTGCAACCGTTCCCTCGCAAATTCACCCTTCGATGTCTGTGATTTCTCCCAATCTCTCGGCTCAGGAAGGATACCGTCAACCCCCAGATAGCCAGTTTCGGATGTCCTAAAAAGTTTTAAAGGATTTGGACAGGCAATTTGTAGAGTAGAGAAGTTATATGTTTGGTAGAGATCTTACCTGTAAGGTTTCTACCATATGCCGTAAAACCCTTCAACAAAAAAGGTGTGTCTTCGTTTTGAAGGGCACACACCTTTTAAGGTAGGAGTTGAATCATAGCTTTGGTGAGAACTCTTAGGAATATGAATTAAATCAAGTGGCAAATTCTATAGACAGGCATCTTGCCTGTATCAGACAGCCGGGAGGCTGTCCCACTTTATTCAAGTCATGATCCTAAGGACAAGGATGAAGCTGAAAAGTCGTGCTGGGTAGACGTTCTGACTCGCCTTCGCTACGTTACACATGGCTACAGCTATAATGCTGCTGGGACTCCAAGATTAAACCATGCCGCCAGAAGCCTGAAAGCGTGCCCGCGCCCGTTTGAGCGATCGGGTTGCCTTCAAAAACTCTTGGCGAGAACCACTTTGTTGAGCTTTGTTAAACTCTTCTTGCGCCTCAGTAAACGCTACACGAGCGGTTTCTTTGTCGATCGCATCACCCCGCTCTGCGCCGTTCACCAAAATGGTCACTTCATCATTTTCAACTTCAGCAAATCCACCCATCAAAGCAATGGGAACCCAGTTCTTATCTGCCCGTACTCGCATCACGCCTGTATCCAAAGCCGTCAGCAAGGGCGCATGTCCAGACAAAATTCCGAGTTGGCCGGTGGTGCTGGGTAAAATTACTTCCTCGGCTTCCGAATCCCAAACCGTTTTGTCGGGAGCCACTACACGAACAGTTAGAGTCATAAAAATTTAGCTTAAGTAGAGGGTTCAGGTTTCTGAGAAAGAAGTGGAGAGTGGGAGTGGGTGCCTCAGCCTCCCTACTCCCTACTCCCTAATTCCCTATTTGCCTTCGGCTTTCAACTTTTCACCTTTAGCGATCGCTTCATCAATGCTGCCAACCATGTAAAAGGCTTGCTCTGGGTATTCATCCAGTTCGCCAGATAGAATCTGCTTAAAGCCTTTGATTGTGTCAGCCAGCGTCACGTACTTACCAGGCGAGCCAGTGAACACTTCTGCAACAAAGAAAGGTTGAGACAGAAAGCGCTCAATCTTACGGGCACGCGCAACAGTCAAGCGATCGTCTTCCGACAATTCATCCAGCCCCAGAATCGCGATGATATCTTGCAACTCTTTGTAGCGTTGCAACGTGGATTGCACAGCCCGAGCTGTTTGGTAATGTTCATCCCCCACAATGCTAGGTTGCAACATTGTGGAAGTTGAACCGAGCGGATCGACCGCAGGATAAATCCCCTTGGAAGCCAAACCACGAGAAAGCACGGTTGTTCCATCCAGGTGCGCAAACGTTGTGGCCGGAGCGGGGTCGGTCAAGTCATCCGCAGGCACATACACCGCTTGAATGGACGTGATCGAGCCTTCATTCGTAGAAGTAATTCGCTCTTGGAGGTCACCCACGTCTGTACCCAAGGTTGGTTGGTATCCTACGGCGGAGGGCATCCGTCCCAGTAGTGCTGATACTTCGGAACCGGCTTGAACAAATCGGAAGATGTTGTCAATAAACAGCAACACATCTTGCTTGTTCACATCCCGGAAATATTCTGCCATGGTCAACGCCGACAAGCCTACACGCATCCGCGCGCCAGGTGGTTCATTCATCTGACCGTATACCAGCGCAATCTTGGACTCGCTGGGGTTGTCTTTGTTGATTACACCAGATTCGATCATTTCGTTGTAGAGGTCATTCCCTTCACGGGTTCGTTCACCTACACCGCCAAATACCGACACTCCACCATGCTGAGTGGCGATGTTGTTGATCAACTCCATCATGATGACGGTCTTACCAACTCCAGCACCGCCGAACAGGCCAATCTTGCCACCCCGACGATAAGGAGTCAGCAGATCAACCACTTTGATGCCTGTTTCGAACACTGACGGCTTAGTTTCCAGGTCAGTTAGTTTGGGAGCAGGACGATGAATCGGAAAATACTCGTTCGAGTTGACATCCCCCTTCTCATCTACGGGGTCGCCCAAAACATTAAAGATCCGACCCAATGTTGCAGTCCCAACTGGCACACTAATCGGTGCACCCGTGTCGGCAACTTCCATGCCTCGGACTAACCCATCTGTAGAACTCATTGCTACAGCGCGAACTTGGTTGTCGCCGAGGAGCTGTTGCACTTCGCAGGTAACGTTGACCTCTAGCCCTGCGGGGTTCGTGGTGCGAACTCTAACAGCGTTATAGATTTCAGGCATCTTACCGTTAGGGAACTTGATGTCCACAACCGGACCGATGATTTGCGTAATGTAACCAATATTTTTCTGATCTGTAGTGGTGACCATGCTTTCGCCCTACTCTGTGACTCAGCTAACCGAACTATGAACTGGAAAACAATCTTAAAAATTGCCACTAAACAGATTATCACTGAATGGGTTACAGATGTTCATGTTTGTCAATCCTGCGACAGCAGATAGAAGGGCATCAAGGAAAATCTTGGCTTTTTGTGCCATGAAAAATTGAGTCCTCCACTGTCTGACACTGCCCCCAGGATGACACTCAAGTTGCAAAAGCGAGATGATCTCGTCGGTGATTATGCACGTTGCACCAGTTGATGTTGCATTGATGTTGCTCTCACGTTACGCAAATTCATCCTTAGGATCCCATGAATTAAACAAGTGAGATAGCCGCCCCGGCTGTCTAAGTCAGGCAAGATGCCTATCCCACAGAATTTGCCACTTTATTTAGTCCTCATTCCTTAGCAGAGAGCATCTGAAAAGCTATTTTTGCTCTTCTGGGGGAGCGTGATCCTTCTGCTGCGAGTGCTGCGGTGATTTTCCTTCCTATTCCCTCCGATTCATGGAGTTGTTTCTAATGGTAGAAGGAAAGAAAGGCAGGCGTTGGTAGATTAGGCTTAACGGTTTGAAAGCACTAATTTTGGAGAAGCAAGACAATGTTAAATATCATCGCTTGGTTAGTCCTTGGTCTTCTAGCTGGCGCGATCGCAAAAGCAATTTATCCTGGTCACCAAGGTGGCGGCATCCTAGCAACAATCGTTTTGGGGATTGTTGGTGCATTCATTGGTGGTAGCTTGTACTCTTTGCTAACCACTGGAAGCCTTCAAGTAGTTGCGGCTGGCTTTAGCTTGCCTGGTTTGATTGTGGCTGTATTGGGTGCGATGGTGGCAATCTTCCTGTGGGGCTTGATGACCCGTCGTGCTGTATAAGCAAAGCGGTAAGCAAATGTGATTTGGCTTTTTCTAGTAGAGCAACAGCGATCGAGTGAGAAATGAAGCCCTCTTGCGTAAAGTGAGAGGGCTTTGTTGCGCTCAAGCGGATACCCAATCTGCAAAAGCAATGAGACGGAACGTCTCACAATTGCGCGTTGACTGCGGTACGAATTTCAGGCAAGCGGACTGTTCTACCTCCTTCTGTACCTGGGCAGGACGTGTTGACCCGATCGCGATGTCCTAGAATTAGCGGTAAATTGCGTGTGCCAAAATCAGCCGTCGGGGTGGGCACTGGGGTCACCGTATTTTTGATGCCGTATCGCTTACATAACACTGTGCAGAGGGCAACGGCTGCATCAAATTGGCGTTGGTTGATGGTTGCTGAAGTGTAGATTCCATCAAAAGCGACTCCCAGTCCATCATTCACTAGATCATGAGAACCCCGTTTGAGTTCCGATCGAGCTGAGAACACTCGACCACTGGGCATGATGATGAAGTGGTAGCCGATATCGGCCCAACCATTGCCATTAACATGACTATTCCAAATTAAGCGCATACGGGCTGCATCTTGAGCCTGAGTTGCGTTTGTTGCAGGTGCGCTGCTCAGTGCCGTGTGGTGAATCGTTATTCGGCGAGGGGCAAGGTTAGGCAGACTGGATGGAGTAGGATTACTCGTCCAGGCCGAACGCGCCAAAATTTGGAAAGAGGCCGGTGGAGCAGGCAACACTTCAATAATCGTTTGTGCCCGATCTTGTTCAGAGCCGATAATCTCAAGCAACCGATTGCCCGCTTGCCGAAACAGGGTATTAGCTTCCCAACTTCCCCCTTGAACCCGCGGACGAGCCAGTTCCTGACTTTGATCTGCCCGTAAGATTAACTGATCGCCATCGGCATAGTTTTCTGCATTGCCTCTTAAGGTGACGACCGTTTCCACCCGCACCTGTTTGGGGGGGTTGACAAAACTGACGCGCGGTGGGCGTGGTTGCAGGGCGACGACATCGATTTCGGCTTCAGCGCGTTGTCTGCCATCTAGGGTGCGAATCTCAATCAGCCGCCGACCAGGAGTGTTAAAGCCGACTGTGGCACGCCATCGGCCACTCTGTACCGTGGGTCGAGACAGCTCAAATTGACGATCGCTGCGCAATTGCAACACCGTGCCGTCCGGGTAGTTGTCTGCGACTCCTTCGATCGTCGTTGCTTGAAAGACTGGCAGCCGCGCCGGAATTTGGGTAATCCGTAAACGTTGGGCTTCTGGTAAGGATGTGACAACTGGGATCACGATTTCGGTGCTATCGCTCCCCACTTCAATGCGTAAACGACGATTTCCAGCCGCCGTAAACAAAAAATCAACTTGCCAGGTGCCATTTGGGCGAATTTCCGGGCCATCTGTACGGAAGCGCCCGTCTACGACCAATGTCAACTTTTGGCCTGCATAGGTGGTAGAAGCCACACCCAGAATTGAAAATCGCTGATTCACCAGAACTGGACTGGTGGGCGCTTGTGTGATTTGAAGCATGGCTAAACCTCCTGACAACCAAAATGCATCCCTGCTGTGTTATACACCGAGTCTGTGGTAGACAGCCAGTTTTTCAGATTTCACCTCGATCGGCTACACCTACGTGCAATCAATCGTCTGGCGATCGATACAATAAGAACAAAGCTCGCACGGAGAGAAAGGGATGACAGGTCAACTGTTGCTGGTGGATGATGAGCCAGGGTTACGGGAAGCCGTGCAGGCATACTTGGAAGACAGCGGCTTTGAGGTGGATGTTGCCAGTAACGCCAAGGAAGGATTGGATTTGGCTCGGCAAAAACTGCCCGATCTCGTCATTACGGATATCATGATGCCGCAGGTGGACGGCTACCAGTTTTTACAGCAACTCCGAGAGGAGCCACAGTTTAAGACTTTACCCATAATCTTTCTCACAGCCCGTGGGATGACTGCTGATCGCATCCAGGGGTATAACGCTGGCTGTGATGCTTATTTATCCAAACCGTTTGACCCAGACGAACTCGTGGCGATTGTCACCAACCTGTTGAGCAAGCAAACGGCTAACCGGGCTGGGAGCGATGATGAAATCCATAACATTGCTGATTTAGCTCGCCAGATTGCCGATATCAAAGCCATGTTGACTCAGCGGGGAGCGATCGCGCAAAACCCCAGTCCCATCAAGCTTGACTTGACTCCCCGTGAACAAAGTGTATTGGAACTGGTGGTTGATGGATTGATGAATAAAGAAATCGCCCGTCGCCTGGAAACGAGTGTGCGCAATGTGGAAAAGTACGTCAGCCGTTTATTTGTCAAAACTGGGACAAACAGTCGCACTGAGTTAGTTCGGTTCGCCTTAGAGAATGGGTTAACAAAAAGCAATTAAGTTCAGTTCCGTTTGCCACCCATTCCCTAAGATTTGGCCTAGCTGGCAATGTAATTGACGATCGTCTCACTTGGGAAGCGCACCTTAGCCAGAGTTGCGTGTTTGTCGTCTTCGGCTCGATAGCCAACTGAGCAAAGGACAACCGCTGAGTAGCCCTGAGCCTCTAACCCCAAAATTTCGTTGTACTTGGGTGGAATGAAGCCCTCCATTGGGCAGGTGTCAACTCCCAATAAGGCGGCACTAGTCATAAACTGCCCCAGAGCAATGTAAACCTGTCGTGTTGCCCATTCAACTGGTGGCATGGGCGGATTTGACAGGAATCCTTTGATCATATTTGAGAACCCATCTAAAGACTCGATTGGCACCTGGCGCACTTCCGCAATTCGTTCAATGTAGCGATCGACATCCTCAATCGTTAACTCTTTCTTGACAGCGAATACCACTAAATAGGGTGCTTCCGCCACCTGGGGTTGGCCCCAGGAATGTTCCACGAGTTGTTGCCGCAGGGCGAAGTCTGTAATAACGAAGAACTTCCAGGGTTGCAGGCCAAACGAGGATGGAGCTAGCACCAAAGACTGTTCCAGGGTTTGCCAAAGATCATCGGGAATCTGTTTAGTCGAGTCAAACTTTTTCGTGGCATATCGCCAATGCAATTGTTGGAGTAATTGCTCATAAGAAACGATCGCATCACTCATAAAATTAAGTCTCACTCAAAACTGTTTGCATCGAAACTATTTGCATAATGCCGAGACTCGTTAATCTTGAACCTCCTCCAATCGGGTGTTTATTGTTCAAAAATTGCCGTGGGACTGGTTGGCTGTTGTTAGCCGTTGAGTCACTTCCGCCACCGACAAAATGCCCAATTCACCTGCAGCCCGCGTCCGAATACTCAGCGCATTAGCTTCCACTTCTTTGACCCCAACTACGGCCATGACCGGGATTTTTTCTTTTTCAGCATTGCGAATTAATTTCCCAAGCCGCTCGCCACTGATATCGGCTTCTGCGCGAATCCCCAGTGCCATCATTTGGGCTGCGACCTGCTGCGTAAACGGGACCTGTTCTGTTCCAACGGGCAAGAGGCGAATTTGAGTGGGTGCCAGCCACACCGGAAAATCTCCCGCATACTCTTCAATTAAAATTCCAATCAAGCGTTCCAGTGAGCCGAAGGGGGCACGGTGAATCATCACGGGCCGCTGGCGATCGCCGTTGTCAGCCACATATTCCAGTTCAAACCGCTCGGGTAAGTTGTAATCCACCTGCACTGTACCCAGTTGCCATTCGCGGTCGAGGGCATCGTTGAACATGAAATCTAGTTTGGGACCGTAGAAGGCCGCTTCCCCAATGCCTTCAAAGTGAGGCATGCCGATTTTCTCAACCGCTCGCCGAATCGCGTTTTGGGCTTTTTCCCAGGCCTCATCGGAGCCAATGTATTTATCAGAGTTGGGGTCTCGGAAGCTCAAACGTGCTCTGAACGCATTGCCTAACCGCAACGCCTGAAAGACCGACTGAATCAAATCGACGACATTCAAAAACTCAGCATCGAGCTGTTCTGGGGTCACAAACAGATGGGCATCATCTTGAGTAAAGCCTCGGACGCGGGTTAATCCCCCCAACTCTCCAGATTGCTCGTAGCGGTAGACGGTGCCAAATTCTGCGAGGCGTATGGGCAATTCTCGGTAAGAACGCAATTCGCTCTTATAAATTTGGATATGGAAGGGACAGTTCATCGCTTTCAGCACGAAACCCTGTTCCTGCGATCGAGATTCGTCATCTTCCGCCATCATCGGGAACAAGTCTTCCCGGTATTTTTGCCAGTGTCCCGACGTTTTGAACAAGTCCACGCGGGCAATATGGGGGGTCACAACTGGTTGATAGCCACGTTTGAGCTGCTCTTTCTTTAAAAAGTCCTCCAGGGTCGATCGCAGCACCGTTCCTTTGGGAGTCCATAGGGGCAACCCAGGGCCGACCGCATCGGCAAAGATGAACAGGCCCAATTCTTTGCCTAATTTGCGGTGATCGCGGCGCAGGGCTTCTTCTTTGCGGCGTTTGTATTCTGCCAATTGCTCTGGCGTTTCCCAGGCGGTGCCATAGATTCGTTGAAGCTGGGCTTTGGTTTCATCTCCACGCCAGTAAGCCCCCGCAACACTGAGGAGATCGATCGCATCTGGATTGAGTTCTGCGGTGTTTTCCACATGTGGTCCGGCGCACAAGTCCCACCAGTCTTCCCCTAGATGGTAAATAGTGATGGGTTCCTCCAGTCCTTCCAAAATTTCTAGTTTGTAGGGTTCATTCACAGCTTTAATTCGCCGTTCCGCCTCGGCTCGGCTCACCTCTTCCCGCACAACTGGCAGCTTCTTGCGAATGATCTTGGCCATTTCCTTCTTAATGGCCTTGAGATCTTTCTCGGCAAAGGGGTCTGGACTGTCAAAGTCGTAGTAAAATCCGTCTTCAATCCAAGGACCGATCGTCACTTGCGCTTTCGGGAACAGCTTTTGAACGGCCATCGCCATCACATGCGATGTGGTATGCCGAATCTTCTTCAAAGCTTCGGATTCACTAGTGCGCGGCAGTTGAATCTTTTCGGACGGCTGGTCTAATAGTTGCTGGGCGGCGGCTGGAGACTGTGATTGCTGATTTTCTGGGAATTGATTCACTTCGGCAACAGACATGGTTAAACTCCAAATGATTTCAAGCTTTTGGTTCAACAGGCGATCGTGAGCGGGGGGCAAAATAGCGCACCCCTACCTAGTTCGTGCCGTCTCAGCAACAACGACAGCATCAGTAAGCTGAATTCGGAGCTTCCAGAAAACCATGTTCTCCAGGTAATCGCTGAACAACTACTCAGTCTAACGTATGACTGTAGATGCAGGCTAAGTTCCATCTTGGGATAGCCACTAAGCGAAAGTGCTTGCAGAAGGATAGAAGAATCAAAATTCTTGGATTTGAATAACGAAATATTAAGAAGCTTAAAAAACGCTAAAATGGGATGCAAGTAGAAGTTAGATTGATTCCTAATTTATGACTTTTTCCGATTCCACTGATTCTGAGTTGTTGAAGTCAATACTAGAGCCGCTTCTAGAGGATTTCCAGTACTGGTTTGAGCGATCGCTCACCTTTCTTGAATCCAACGATATTTCCTTCATGGATCTTGACCAGCAAGCCGATTTGGTCGCTCGCGTGACCCAGGCTAGGCAAGAAGTATCTGCCGCTCAGGCACTGTTTAAGGTAACAAACGGAGAGGTAGGAGTTGAAGTCGCCGCACTGGCACCTTGGCATCACTTGGTTTCAGAATGCTGGCAAGTGGCAAATCGTTTCCGGCAGGAAAAGGCTGCTCGCTCTATCGAAAACTAGAATCGAACATAACGTTTTACAATACGATCTACCGAAATCTTTAGTCTCTGTCTTTACTAGAAAAGCCTCTATTAAAAATCGAGTTCATCCAAACTGAGGAAAGCGCTATGGTACTCCATCTCCTTTACATAACTGCTTTTACAATTCTTGCGGTCTTGGCGATTTCCAATTTGATTCGCAATCTGATTACGTTGGGCCTTGACTCTCAACGACCTCACGGCAACCGCAATACCTCGTCTCGCTTTTCCTCAGGTCAAAACCCACCGCATCCGGAGTTTTTGGATGAAGCAGGGCGGTTAATTAATGAGCCGTTGCTGGTGATGCGATCGATGACCGTTGAAGATGCGCGTGAACAATTAGATGCCTTGTATGAGTCGTCTCCAGGCACTAGCAACCTAAATATTGACTCGCGCGAAGAGCCATAACTCAGCTAAAAGTAGGGTTGTTGACAATGACTCATCCTGGCGAGTCGGATACTACTTCCCAAGCCTCACCTTCAGTTGCATCAGAAACCGAACAGGGTGCGGATGACTTGAATTTATCAGCCACCTCCGAAGCCTCTGTTTGGACATGGGTTTCCGGGGTGTTTGGTGTGGCTGGCGATCGGCTGAAACAATTGCTGCCATTGGAGCAAGCCTCACAATCCTTGGTTCAGTGGTTTAGCGTCAACGATGCGCAAATTGCAGAAATCTTAGAAACGGTGCGCGCCGAACTGCCGACGACTGAAGCTTTCATGTTAGGTAAACCTCAGGCGGGTAAAAGCTCGATCGTGCGGGGGTTGACGGGGGTATCGGCTGAGATTGTTGGTCAGGGCTTCCGTCCCCACACTCAAAACACGCAGCGGTACGCTTACCCCACCGAAAATCTCCCCCTTCTCATTTTCACAGATACGGTTGGGTTGGGAGATGTAACCCACCAGACAGAAACGATTATTCAAGAGCTAACGGATGACTTGAAAAAGGGCGATCGACGGGCCCGCATTCTGATTCTGACCATCAAGATCACTGACTTTGCCACCGACACTCTCCGTCAAGTTGCACAACAACTCCGCCAGGAATACCCTGAAATCCCATGTTTGTTAGCGGTGACGTGTTTGCACGAGCTTTACCCCCCCGCCCAGGTTGACCATCCTCCTTACCCGCCAAGCAACATTGAGTCAATTAACCGCGCCTTTGAGTCATTGCAGGAAACGTTTCAACCCATCTGCGATCAGACCGTGCTGATCGACTTCACCCTGGAGGAGGACGGTTTTACACCGGTGTTTTATGGGTTGGAAGCATTTAGTAATGCCCTGACCGACTTACTTCCAGAGGCCGAAGCCCGTGCTATTTACCAACTACTGGAAGGGAACGCAGGTAAACGGATTGGGGAACTGTATCGCGATGTCGGACGACGCTACATTTTACCGTTTTCGATTATGGCGGGAACACTGGCCGCAGTGCCGTTGCCGTTTGCCACAATGCCAGTTCTCACAGCAATGCAAGTGGCGATGGTCGTGGCGATCGGCCAACTCTACGGTCAAACGTTATCGCCTTCGCAAGCGGGGGGGTTGGTGAGTGCGATCGCGGGTGGCTTTGTCGCACAAGCGATTGGGCGGGAACTGATCAAGTTTATTCCAGGGTTTGGCAGCGTCATTGCAGCCTCCTGGGCTGGTGCTTACACCTGGGCTTTGGGGGAAGCGGCCTGCGTTTACTTTGGGGATGTCATGGGCGGCAAGAAGCCAGATACCAAAAAAATTCAAGCCACCATGCAGGAGGCGTTCAAGCGAGCCAAGGCACAATTCAAAAAGCCGTTTGAGTAGGCAAAATTGTTGCATTTCACATGTTGCATTTCACAATGGAGTATGAAGCAGTTTTCCTGTTGCTAAAGTAGGCAAGCCAGTTACAAAAAAGAAGCCGAAAGGTGCGTAGAATGTAACATGTGCTGTTACCGAATTGTTAGGAGAACTGATGCCCCTTGCCGTTGGAGTGATTCAGACGGATGGGTTTCCGCCTGTTTTAGCCGCTGCTGATGCCATGGTTAAATCGGGACGGGTCACCCTGGTGTATTTCGGCTTGGCAGAACGGGCTGAATTTTTGGTGGCGGTGCGGGGGCCAACTGCGGAGGTGCGGCGGGCCGTTGAAGCAGGGCGAGCTGCTGCAAATGCAACACCACCTGGCAAGAGGCTCGTGTCGCATTACATTGTCCCAAATCCGCCTGAAAACGTGGAATCCGTGATGCCGATCGAGTTCACCAGTCAGGTTGAACAGTTTCGGGTGTAATGGCGGGGATGATTCAATCAATTTTTTACAATCTTGTTGATTGATTTTGCAGATGATATAGGTTGTTTGCGATTGTTGTTCATTGGATTGGGAGACTCGTAATGCCGCAAGCGGTCGGATCGATTGAAACAAAGGGCTTTCCTGCTGTGTTGGCTGCTGCTGACGCGATGGTGAAGGCTGGTCGAATTACGCTGGTGGGCTATATTCGCGCTGGAAGTGCCCGCTTTACGGTTAACATCCGGGGCGATGTGTCGGAAGTTAAGCGTGCAGTAGAAGCAGGGGTGGATGCGGCCAGTAAGGTTGAAGGTGGGACAGTGGAAACGTGGGTCATTATTCCTAATCCCCATGAAAACGTAGAAGTGGTGTTGCCGATCGGTTTTAGTGACCAAGTGGAACGCTTCCGGGCAGCCGTTGAAGGGCGGCCTTTACTGGGTGCGCCCAGCGGGTTGCCGGGACAATAACGCTTAGCCCTCCACAGGTGAAGTCTACCTTGCAAGATTTTTCCACACCCTCTAGTGGTTCAATTCAAGCCATCTTGGATCACTGTTTTTTTGAAGCAAGAGCCAAAGCCACGACTGGGCGAGTGCCAGCTTACATTCCCCGGTTGGCTGCCGTGAATCAACGCTGGCTGGCAGTACAGGTGCAATTGGTCGATGGGCCACAGGGCGCGATCGGCGATGTGAAGCAACCCTTTGCCTTGATGAGTGTGATCAAACCCTTTGTGCTGCTGTTTCTGTTGGAATCATTAGGGCCAACGGCTGTATTTGCCAAGGTCGGGATCTTGCCGTCCCAACAGCCCTTTCACTCACTGGCTCAATTGTCAGCAGACGAAGGGTTCCCGCGCAATCCCATGATTAATAGTGGGGCGATCGCTTTAGCCGACTGTTTACCCGGGAACGATGGGGGCACTCGTTGTCAAACGCTTTGTGCCTGGTTGAATCAGCTTTCTGGAGCTAACCTGTACCTGGATAAGGAGATGCTAGCCTCTGTCCGCTCAGTTGGGAATGAAACCAATCGGGCGATCGCGACAATGGTGGCCGAAGCGGGCTATCTCGATTCGGTTGAACTGGCTCTGGATGCGTACAATCACATTTGTTGTTTAGCGGGAACGATTAATGACTTGGCCGCGATCGGCCTGTTGCTGGCTCAACCACACGGGCAAATTGCTCCCACTCATCAGCAGACTGTTAATGCGTTGATGCTGACCTGCGGGTTGTATGAAGCGTCAGGAGAGTTTGCGGTCAAGGTTGGTGTGCCTGCCAAGTCAGGTGTCAGCGGGGCGCTGCTGGCGGTAATTCCACGGCGGGGGGTGGTGGCCTGCTACAGTCCAGCGTTGGACGAATCTGGTAACTCGATCGCCAGCCTCTTCCTCCTCGAAAAATTGACGCGATCGCTCAACCTCAACATTTTTGGCTGAGGATCGCGAATTAAATGGCCGATGTTAATTAATGCTTATTCCTAAGCAATGCCGTACATTCACCAGCCCTCTGCCCTCCACCTGCTTCGTTACATCCTGAAACAGGATACCGCTTCCCAACAAAACCATTCATACTAAGGAGAAGTGCGTTATCAACCTTAAGAAGATTGTGAATGCTAGATTTTAATCCCTTGATCACATTTTCTCACCAGTACTGTGTTGCCATTTGTGCTGTGTTGGTGCCCTTCAATTTGCTATTAACGTTATTGACACTCGTGTTGGTCGGGTTAGAGTGTCCAAGATTGCGAGTTAAGCAATCAACAGCAGTGGCGATCGGGGGTGCAGTTTTGATGGTGCTGCATGTCTTCACTTGGCTGGTTGTGGGGATTATTCAGATTCAAACTTTCATTTTGCTGTCTTTAGGGCTTGTTTGCCTATGGTTAAACCTCTGGGCACTGGTTTATCCTGGAAGCTTGCGAGCAACCATAAGGTTTTGCATTGATCTGGCTCAGCAATTTGTTCGATCTATGGTTCAACGAGTCGAAGCATCATGAGCGATTCCGCACCGGGGGGATCATCAGACCGTTACCCAACGCCACAACCATCCGAAACGAGTACAAATCCTCAATCACTGGACAGTCAGTGGGAGGACGTGGAGCAGGAACTGTCTCGCCCTTTGCAACCTGTAGCCCGTCCGCTTGAAGCAACCGTTTCGAATCGGGATCACGCTTCTTCAAGGGTGCGATCGTTCGATGAATCCAGCCCACTGGTGATGGTGGAAACGGCCTTTCTGGCTAGTGCGGCCAGTTTGATCTGGTTAGTCAACTTTTACTTTCCGATTGGCCCCTTCCTCCGGATTTTCTTTCCGATTCCCATTGCTTTGATTTATCTCCGCTGGGGGGCGCGAGCGGCCTGGATGGGAGCTTTAGTGTCTGGTTTGCTCTTGAGCGTATTGATGGGACCACCCCGTAGTCTGCTTTACATCATGCCGTTTGGAGTGATGGGAGTGTTACTGGGCATGCTCTGGCGACGACGATCAAGTTGGGCCATGGCGATCGCGTTGGGTAGCATTTTGGCGGCCTTTGGCTTTTTCTTCCGAGTTTGGCTGGTGTCGCTGCTGCTTGGAGATGATCTCTGGCTCTACTCCACCAATCAAGTAACGAACTTAATCGACTGGATTTGTTTACGCTTAGGAATCTTGTTTCAACCGAGTCTGACCTTTATCCAGGGCATGGTGATTGTGATGGTCGTCGTTAACAGCGTGATTTATTTGTTTGTCGTCCATTTGGTGGCGTGGTTTTTGTTCGATCGTCTGCGTAACCCAATTCCGCGTCCGCCTAAATGGGTGCAGGTGTTGATGGAATACGAAGAATAAAACGACTCCAGGAGGAGGCACTTCAAGCCGTTGATTCAGATCTATACGCAGCACCTACAAGCACAGGCATGGTTAGCGCGTTACCAGGGAAAGCAACCCTTTTTTGCCTGCATTTTGGGCTTTACGGAAACTGGTTTGCGGCCGGGGATTTCGGCGGCTGGAGCGACCCCCGAAAGTCGTCGCTATACCGCGATCGCCGATGCCGAATTTTTGATGAATGGGGTGCAGCCCCACGCAACGTATCCTTTACCATCCTTGCAGGCTGGAGCCTCGCCCGTATTCATCTCTCGGGCCGTGATCGAAGCGCTCAACATGCCCGTGGCAGTCTTCAATGCGGGTTTGCCCGTGCCGCCTCCAGTTCCAGCGATCGACCTGGGTGGTGAATCAGCGCGTTGTCTCAGCACTGGGCAGGCAATGTCGATTGCCACGGTCAAACATTTATTTCAACAGGGACTAAACTGGGGCGATAAACTGGCTGCTGAAACGGCTGGTTTTGTGATTTTGGCGGAATGTGTGGTAGGTGGGACGACCACAGCCTTGGCTGTTCTCACGGCTCTGGGGCTTGCGGCCAGTGGCAAAGTCAACAGCAGCCACCCCACCTGTAATCATGCGCAAAAGTGGCAACTTGTGCAGACTGGGTTACAGCAATGGCACTCCCAAATGGATACGGCATCTGGCTATCCGTTGGCGATCGTGGCGGCAGTGGGCGATCCGATGCAGGTGGTGGTGGCCGGGATGGCGATCGCAGCCAGTCGGCAAGGTGGAGTGTTGCTAGCGGGAGGGACACAAATGTTGGCCGTCTATGCGTTAGCAGGCGCTTTGGTCAAAGCTGAGAACCTCAACTGGCAACCCGAAAATATCGTCGTAGGGACAACCCGCTGGGTGGCGGAAGACCCCACCGGAGATACTGTGGGTTTAGCCAATCTCGTGGGAGCAGTGCCCCTATTGGCAACCCGCCTGAGTTTTGAGTCGTCGCAATTTCCCCAACTGCAAGCCTACGAGCAGGGATTTGTGAAAGAAGGAGTCGGCGCGGGTGGATGCGCGATCGCCGCCCATTTATTCCAAAATTGGGAGCAAGCGCAGTTGCTTAGGGCGATCGAGGCACTTCTAACGCGCTACAGCACCAGGTATAGCCCTATTAATATTCAGCAATAAACATTCAGCAATAAAAGGCTGTTCTTGCTGCCCTCTGCCCCCTGCCCTCTGCCACTTCCTACACCAACGCTTGGGATGGTTGCCATTGCCGTAATCCTTCTAGCACTTGAGCCGTGGTAGCCGTCCAGCCAACAATGCCGCCTTGGGCACGAACCATTTCCAGAGTGGATTGTTTGAATTCAGGGAAGTAACTTTCGGTGCAATCCTCTACCATGAGGCATTCGTAGCCGCGATCGTTCGCTTCCCGCATCGTCGTTTGGACGCACACCTCAGTCGTCACCCCAGTAATCAACAAGTGAGTAATGCCCTGTTCTTTCAAAATAGATTCCAAATTGGTGGCATAAAAAGCGCCTTTTCCCGGCTTATGGATCACGAACTCACCCGGTAAGGGAGCCAGTTCGGGAATGATGCCATTGCCCGGTTCGCCTTTCACCAAAATGCGTCCCATCGGGCCAGCATCCCCAATCGTCAGATCACCCTTGCCGCGCTTAATTTTGGCTGGCGGACAATCGGACAAATCTGGTAAATGACATTCCAGGGTGTGGATAATTGGCAGACCTAGATCACGAAATCCGGTCATGAGTTGTTTCAAGGTTGGAACGATCGCCTGCAACCGAGCCACATCATTGCCTAAGGCATCCCCAAATCCACCAGGTTCCAAAAAGTCGCGCTGCATATCGATCACCACCAGGGCAACCTTCCCATCGGTGGGCAATTCATACTCATAGGGGAGCGCAGAGATAGAGACCATATCTAACTCCTATTGATTGATCTAATGTCCTGCCATGGCGTGGCCGATCGCTGCAAAATCAGCAGTTTCAATTGGGCTTTCGTAAGCAAACGTTCCGGCACTGATTACAACCAGGCGATCGGAAAGTTTCAACAGTTCATCCAAATCTTCACTCACCAGCAGTACTGCCACGCCGCGATTGCGAGCATTCAAGATCTGGCCGTGGATGTAATCCACCATGGCAAAATCCAGGCCAAAACAGGGGTTGGCGGCAATCAGCAAATTAATGTGATCCTCCGAAAGTTCCCGCGCCAATACCGTCCGCTGAACATTTCCGCCCGATAGATTGCCAACTGGAGTTTCGGGAGAGGGCGTTTTAATTTTGAAGGTGCCAATCAGATTAAGTGCTGTATCTCGGATCGCTTTGAACACCAGCAACGGCCCCTTGGCTTGAGGGGGGCGATCGAAGGTGCGCAACGCCAGATTATCTGCCACACTCATGTGGGCCACACAGGCATTTTTTAGCGGCTCCTCCGGCAACACAAACACCTTATGTTGATTAATTTCCTTACGGGTCGCTGTGTAGGGTTGCCCATTGACGACTACCTGGCCACTTGTTGCGGAGCGTTGGCCAGCCAAGACTTCAACCAATTCCCGCTGGCCGTTGCCGGAAATCCCTGCAATGCCAACAATCTCGCCTTTGTTGACAATGAGATTAAGGCCGTGGATCGCTTCTACCCCGTTATCCTTATTGGCATGCAAATCCTGCAATGCCAAAACAGGCACAATTTCGGCATGGGGCGTTTTTTCTACCTTCTGCGGTTCGCGCTTTTCGCCCATCATCATTTCTGCCATTTGGGCCACGGACAAATCTTTAACAGCTCCCGTGCCGGCGAACTTGCCTTTTCGCAAAACGGTAATTTCATCACAAAAGGCCGTGACTTCCCGGAATTTGTGGCTGATGATCAACACGCTCAATTTGCCATCGGTGACTTGCTCCCGAATCAAGCCCAACACTTCATCGGCTTCACCGGGCGTGAGTACAGAAGTTGGCTCATCCAGAATCAAAATGCGACTCTTCAGGTAAAGCTGCTTCAAGATCTCCAACTTCTGTTTTTCTCCGGCAGCAAGTTGCCCCACTAAACTGTTAACTGGGACTTTGAAAGGAGCCGCATCCATGAAGGCATTCAGCTCATCCAGCTCTTGCTTCCAGTTGATGACGGTGGGGCTATCAAACCGTGATAACACCAAGTTTTCAGCAACTGTCATGGCTGGCACGGAGGTGAAATGTTGGTACACCATGCCAATGCCATACTGGTGAGCATCGCGGGGGCTGTCGATCGCCCGAGCGTGCTGGTTAATCAACACATCCCCATGAGTTGGCTTGTAAAAGCCCATGATGCACTTCACCAGGGTGCTTTTCCCGGCTCCATTTTCTCCTAGCAGAGCGTGAAACGTTGCTGGCTTGAGATGCAACGAGACGTTATCTAGGGCGATCAAGCTGCCAAAGTGTTTTGACATGTTGATCACTTCTAAATCTGGAGGTGTTGCCGAGGTGTGAATGTCTGGAAGAACATTGGATTGAGGATGGTTGGCAACGTCCGTCATAGTGCCTCCTAAGAAGAAAATGGGGTAAGCCGAGTTGGTGAATAAAAAATGTTGGTGAGATAAAAGCACAAATCGGCAAAGGCAGGCGCGATCGTGCCCAACTTATCCGCTGATAGTACCTAATGCTCCTGGTGCCCCGGACAGGGTTTTCTTGGGCGAGCAGGTAATAATCATGATCAACAACGTCAGAATGTAAGGCGCAGCGTTGAACAAATAGTAACCTTGGTCAAAGCCGACAGATTGTAACGCAGGGCCGATCGACTGAGCGCCACCAAAGAACAAGGACGCCCACAAACATTGCACTGGATTCCAGCGAGCAAAGATGACCAGTGCGACAGCCATCAAGCCCTGGCCACTGGAAATTCGCTCCGTCCAGCTACCAGGGTAGACGAGTGATAGATAGGCTCCGCCAATCCCAGCCAAAAAGCTCCCAGCAATAATGCACAGCATTCTGACTTTGTTGATGGATACCCCCATCGCCAATGCGGCATCTGGGCTATCACCCACGGCGCGGATAAACAAACCAGGGCGAGTTGATTTGAAAAACCAACTCATCAGCGGTGCCAAAACAACCCCCAGAATAAACAGAGGGCTAATTTTCAAGGCAGATTGAATAGCCGGTGAACTACTGATCCAGGTGCCGAGTTCGATCGACGGTAGACGCGCCGCTTGCGGCTGAATGAACGGTTTGCCCAGGAAAAAGGCAACGCCGCTCCCAAAAATGATCATGGCAATGCCCACCGCGATATCATTCACCTTGGGTTGCTGCGATAACCACGCATGGATAAACCCTAAGGCCATCCCCGCGACTCCCGCCACAAGGACCCCCAACCAAGGAGAGGCGGCGGGAGACATGCCCCACTTTTCGACACCCAGATAGGAAATCGCGTAGGCACTCATCGCGCCCATGAGCAATGTTCCTTCCAACCCCAAATTGATCTTGCCGCTCTTCTCTGTCAAGCATTCACCTAAACTCACGAATAAGAAAGGCGCGCTTCCCCGCAGAGTCCCAGCCAGGATGCCTAAAGGAACGCCCCACCAACCTAATGTTTCTGCTGCCATAGTTCAAATTCAACTCTTAAGCGAGACTGCAATTGTGGGATCAATAAACTAGCTCCTCTCCCGTCTACAAGTAAAAAGCGCCTAAACAGGCAATGCTGTAGATGGAGCAGGTGGCGGGGCAGCAGGAGCAGATTCCTTGAAGATTTTGAAGCGCCCGTAGAGCGAGTCGCTGTAAAGAATCACCAGGAAGACTAACCCCTGAAACACCAAAACCGTGGCATCTGGCATGCCGAGATTACGTTGAAGCGCCCCTCCGCTGGAAATAATCCCACCTAGCAGGATTGCAACTAGGATGCAGGCGATCGGGTTATAGCGGGCCACAAACGCCACTAGAATTCCGGTATATCCATAACCCGCAATCAATGACTCGTTGACTCGCCCGTGGACGGCCGCCACTTCCGCCATACCGGCTAAACCAGCACACGATCCCGCCAGGAAACAAATGATGATGGTCAGTTTGCCAACTGGCAATCCGGCAATCCGAGCCGCTTTAACATTCCCTCCTGCCGTGCGAGCAGCAAACCCAAAGGTGGTTTTCTGGATCAAGACATAGGCCAGGATGCAAACAATGATGCCGTAGAGTAACCCGTAGTGAATTCGAGTACCGGGGAGGCTAGTCAGCCGATTCACCTCTGGCAATGCAAAACTGGATGCTTTGATCGTTTCGCCCGGATCTTTGATTGCCCCTGCCACAAGTTGATTCATGACAGCGATCGCAATGTAGTTCATCAGTAAACTACTGATCGTTTCATTCACTGCCCGATAGTGCCGCAAAGCCCCTGCGATCGCGATCCAGATGCCTCCGGCAAAAATCGCTGCCATCGCCATGCCAAACAGCACAAAGAAAGACGGAACGCTACTGACTTGTTGAAGCTGCTCCGGTGAGGGGGTGACGCTGCCAAACGACAGCAATAAGCCAACGATTGCAGCACCCAGCCCACCCATGACCAGCGCCCCTTCATTGCCGATAAT
>Ga0224722_1000038_pt1 | contig 68690 bp, 56 predicted proteins | sample Balambano_FR1_Me_FD_161646 | JGI IMG/M metagenome (GOLD analysis project Ga0224722, IMG submission 161646) | Freshwater sediment microbial communities from Lake Towuti, South Sulawesi, Indonesia - Balambano_FR1_MetaG | ecosystem: Environmental > Aquatic > Freshwater > Lake > Sediment | place...
GGCACCAGCGCCGCCACCGAGTCAATGATCACCACGTCAATCGCGCTGGAACGAATCAACTGCTCGGCGATGTCGAAGGCTTGCTCGCCGGTGTCGGGCTGGGCGATCAGGAGGTTGTCCACGTCCACCCCGCACCGGGCGGCGTAGGCCGGATCAAGGGCGTGCTCCATGTCTATATACGCTGCGGTGCCACCGAGCTTCTGAGCGCTGGCGACGATGTGTTGACAAATCGTGGTCTTGCCGGAGGACTCGGGGCCGTAGATTTCGGTAATCCTGCCGCGCGGGATGCCGCCGACGCCCAACGCAATATCCAGGGTGAGTGCGCCGGTCGGAATCACATCCACTTTCAGGTGCGTGGCCTCGCCCAGCCGCATGACTGCGCCGTCTCCGTGGGCCTTCAAGATGCTCGCCAGCGCAATATCAAGCGCTTTCTTCTTCGACGCCTCTGTCGTTGCCATGTCTTCTCTCCTTGCTTGCTATCTCGCTGCCGACCTCACTTTTTAGCCGGCACGCACAAATCGAACAGTTGTTCTATTATAGCCCGTTCGCATAGGATGACAAGAGGCAAACGATGGACTTTGGCTCGCGCTCTGGCCGCTGGCATGTGAGCAGCCCAAGTGCATCTTTAGCGGCCAGAGCGCCGGACCTACCGTATAACCAACTGATCCCGTTCAGGCCCGACGCTGGCCATGGCCACAGGCACTTGCGCAAACTGTTCGATGCGCGCGATGTAGGCGCGGGTCGTGGCTGGCAAGTCATCGAATCTCCGGGCAGATTGAACGTCTTCCAGCCAACCTGGCACATCTTCATAGATGGGTTGACACTGCGCCAACACTTCGGTGTCCTGGGGGAATTCATCCAGCCGTTCACCACGATATGAATACGCAGTGCAGATGCACAACCTTTCCAAGCCGGACAGGATGTCGAGCTTGGTCAGGGCCAATTCGGTGATGCCGTTCATCTGCACCGCGTAGCGCAATGCCACCGCATCGAACCACCCCACCCTGCGCGCGCGGCCGGTCGTCGCGCCATATTCATCCCACGGATTCGCACCGGTGCCGCGCAGGCGCGCTGCCAGGTCGCCGCTGAGTTCGGTGACGAACGGCCCAGCGCCGACGCGCGTGCAAAACGACTTGGCCAGGCCGACGACGCGGCCAACTGCCTGCGCCGGCACACCCAGCCCGGTCAACACGCCGCCAATGGTCGCGTTGGACGAGGTGACGAAGGGATACGTGCCATGATCAATATCGAGCATGACCGCTTGTGCACCCTCGGCCAATACGCGCTTGTTTTGCGCCAAGGCGTGATGGAGCGTGCGGAAAGTGTTGGCCAGGAAAGGCGCGACCTGTCGGGCCGCATCGGTGTATTCGGCAGCAAGCGCGCGCGCATCCAGCAATGGCCGACCATAGTCTCGTTCGAGCACCTTGTTCACCTGCTGGGTGTGCTCGAATACAGCGTCGCCGAATCGTTCCGGGTCGTGCATCAAGCCGGCGCGCAAACCGGTGCGAGCGGCCTTGTCGCTGTAGGCGAAGCCGATGCCGCGCTGCGTGGTGCCGATGCCGCCGCTGGTGGCCTCGCGCGCCGCATCCAGCGCAATGTGGCCGGGCAGGATCAGATGCGTCGCTTCGCTGATCTGCAAATTGGCCGGGGTGATGGAAAAGCCGCCGGCCTCAACTTCAGCCTTCTCCTTGAGAAAGTTGCGCGGGTTGAGCACCACACCGTTGCCGATGACGTTCAGGCAGGTGGTGCGAAAGATGCCCGATGGCAGCAGATGCAGCTTGAACACCTGCGCGCCGATGGTGATGGTGTGGCCGGCGTTGTCGCCGCCGTTGAAGCGGGCGACGATGTCGGCGTCGGCGGCCAGGGCATCGGTGATGCGGCCCTTGCCTTCATCGCCCCACTGGGCGCCAAGCATGACAGTGATGGACATGGTGATGGTTAGTGAGCTGTGAAATTGACGCGTATGGCGTAAAGCCGAGGCAAGATTTTAGCGTTGTGTTCTACACATTACGCTTCAGCATCGGCGTCGGCGTTCGCCTCTCGCGCCAACACATCTTCCAGTCCGGCCTGCACTTCATCGCGCGGCAAACCGCCGAGCAACAGTTCGTGATCCTTGAGCCCAAGCAGACGCTGGTAGAACGCTGCCGCCTCGTCAATCAACGCCTCGTTCTCCGGCGCTGCATCCAGCAACTCATACAGGTCGTCTTCAGCGTCGGCGTATTGGCCCATGCGCTCGTGGTAGCGGAACAACCGCCAGCGCGTGTCATACGGCACCTCGTATTGCTCAACCTTATCAATCAACGCTTCCACGCGGTCAATGTGCTCTCTCGACGTGCCGAATGGCTGGCGCAGATAGATCTCGAGCGTGACGTTGATGGCCTTGATGTGACATTGCTGGGCCACGTCGTAATCGCCGTTGCGGGCGTGCCAGTCGCCATCTGCCGACAATAGATCGGCCAGCACCAGGCTCTTGTCCACGTCGCCTACCCGGCTCATGCCAGCCGTGAGGATCAAGTAGTCCTCGGGCGCGTCACGCACAAATTGCGGATCGAGGCCGAGCGCCTCACGGTAGGCCAGGTCGAGTTGCTCGCGCGCCTCGCCCAGCCGGTCTTCGACCAGCATCTGCTTGAGCGCGACGACGAACTCGCCGATCTGCTCCAGCATGCGTTTGATGTAGTCCTGAGAGTAAGGCATCGTAGTTGACCGTCTCTTCCCTCACCACACTGGAATCCCTGGATGCAGGGTGAAGTTGCCGTCGGTGATCATGAACCCGCCGTGCGGCTCGGTGTGCAGCCACACCACATCGGGACGGATTGGGTCGGGGCTGGTGGCCGTGATGCACAGCGAGATCGGATGGCTCGGCGGGATGATGACCCCGCCCACCAGCGACTCGTCGGGCACACACCGTCGTTCCAGTTGAATATACGCATCGCTAGCCATGTGCGCCCGGCAACGATATTCGATGTCACCCACACGGATCCAGATGTTGACGCGGTTGTGATAGCGGATAAATCGTTTGGGCAGGCTATCCACCGTCTGGCATGGACTGTGTGGCTGAGTCGCCCCGACGCCCAGCAACACCAGAGCATACATGCCCACACCAACGAAAAACGCTTTGCCCCGCATCTGTGGCGTCAAGTGTAGCGCGAGCTAGGCCGAGCGTGCCCCGTTTGGTGCATTCGCAAAAAGGGGCAGGCGGTTCAAAACCGCGCCTATGGAGCCTTTGGCTGATTGTCCGCCCCCTTCGAGGGTCATGACCTGCGCGGACAATGCCTGCGTCGGCGCAGGCGCTTGCGTCCCCGTGGGGCCGACGCTTGGCTGCAAGCCCTTTAGCCGCGATTTCCAATCGCACGGCGCATCTCCTTCTAGAAATGCACCCTGCCCCGTTCACTCAGGGCTTAGGCCGTTCGCCATTTGGAGATAGTCAATCAGGCCATCCACCGGCGTCTCTTCTTCGGCGCATTGGCCCAACGGGTCTTCGATCTCACCATCGCCCTGCAAGACGCGCAACGTGTTTAAGACGCCGTAGCTCAGCGCGGCAAGGTCATACCCACCCTCGAGCACGACGACCATGCGCCCGCCGCACAACGCCTCGCTCAGCTCGCATAACACGCGCATCATGCGCGCGAAGCCGGCCAGTGAGACATTCATGTTCGCCAGCGGATCGCGCCAATGTGCATCGAATCCCGCCGAGGCCAGGATGAGATTGGGCTTGAAGCGGCGCACAGCCGGCACAAAGATTTCGTCGAAGACGCGCGCATAACCCAAGTCGCCCACGCCGGCCGGCAGCGGCACATTGATCGTCGCGCCCTTGCCCTGACCGCGACCCGTTTCTTCCGCGCGGCCGGTGCCGGGGTAAATCCAGCCCAGTTCGTGAACGGACGCATACAGCACGCGCGGGTCGTCGTAGAAGATGGCCTGCGTGCCGTTGCCGTGGTGCACGTCGAAGTCCAGGATCATCACCCGTTCCGGCCGGGCGTTGCGATGATTGCGCACCGCCGACGGCGACCACGACTGATCGTGTGCAGATGCAATTTCGCCCAGCGCCTGTTTGGCCGCAAAGGCGACGCTGTTGAACAGGCAAAAGCCCTCGCCATGATCGGCAAAGGCGTGGTGGCCGGGCGGCCGAACCAACGCAAAGGCGCGCGACACCTCGCCGCTCATCACCGCCTCGGCGGCGGCCATGCTTGTGCCAACCGCCATCGCCGCCGCGTTGAAGCTGGCGGCGTTGATATACGTGTCGGGGTTCAACCCACCCCGCCCACGCTCCGAGGCGTGAAACACCTTGGTCACATACTCGGGCGTGTGGACGGCAGTCAGCTCATCGAACGTAGCAGCGTGGAAAGGCAGATTGCGCAACGGCGACAGCGCGTCCTGCTCGCGCAACAGGTGCATCACGGCGCGCAGCCGTTCGGCGTTCTCCGGATGGCCGGGCAGGTCGTGTTCAAGGAAAATGGGGTCGTAACAATATCCGACGGACGGCATCGTGTGGCGGTATGGGTTAAGCGTTGAGCGTGAATCGCTAGCGCACAGGCTGCTTTTTGTTCTTCTCGGCCGGGTCGTGCAGGAAGAACCACACCAGCACGCTGCCAATGATCAGGATGACGGCGTTGGCCAGGAACGGGCCTGAACGATCCACGTCGTATAGCGTGCCCATGATGAGCGGCCCAAACACCTGGCCCATGGATTGGGCCAACGTATACAAGCCGAAGCCAATGCCGCGTTGTTTGCCGCCTGTCATATCGGCCACCATGGCTTGCTCGGCCGGCACTGCGGCGGCGTAGCACACCGCCTCGATGGTCGCGAACGCCGTTAGCGCGAGGATGGCCAACCCGGTGTTGGGGAAGATCATGCTCATGAACGGGATGGTGAGCGAGAACAGGCCACTCATCGAAAGGCCGGTGATCATGGGTGGCTTGCGGCCCACCCGGTCGGCAATTGCGCCCAGCCGCGATGGCAAAAAGGCCCACGTCAGCGCGGCTGGGATGTAGGCGGCAGCGATCCAGATCAGGTTCTGCGTGAGGTGATCCTGGATGTAGGTCAGGATGAAGGGGGCAAGGCCATACGATGACGCCGTGGTGCACATGACGATGGCCATGAGCACATACAGTTGTGGGTCAATCCTCTGGCGTTGCGGCTCGGCTTCAGCTTCCACCAAGGCATACTGGCGCGTCTCCGGCACAGTGCGGAATACCAGGATCAGGGCCATGAGCGCGCCGATGGCATAAAACACGAAGACGATGGACCACACCGATTCGGTGATGCGCAACTCGCCATTGGGGTCGAAGCCAAACAAAAACAGGACGGGGATGGCGATCAACCCGCCGAACAACCCGCCACGATATTGCGCCTCTTCCGTCGAGCCAAAACTCCCGCCCCGGCCAGTCTGTCTGGCCAGATCGGCCGTGATGGCGTAGGACGACAGCAGAATCGTGCCGACAGCAAAGCCTTGCACACTGCGCGCCAGAAACAACATCGTCACGGCAAATCCGGCGTCCGAGACGAAGGTCACGCCGCCGATGGTGAGCGTGAACTCGCGGGCAAAGATGAACATGAGCATCGCCACAAACATGATAGCGACGCCGATGGTCAGGAAGAGCTTTCGCCCGAACATGTCCAAGCCCTTGCCGATGATCGGCCGGGCGATGGCGGTCATAAACGCCGGGATGGCGAACAGCAACCCCTTTTCGAGGCCACTGGCACCAAAGTTGCTCGAATAAATCGGAAGCGCAATCACGAGGGCCGACGTGGCCAGCGAGGCGAGGCGGATAACGGTCTGAAGGTTTTGCAGGCTGCGACGAGCGTCAACGGAACGTCCGGGCACATCGAGCGGCTCTTGCACGGCCGATATGTCGTCCGTCACCTTGTCAATCGTTTGCTGCATGGAGCGCGCATTTTAACCGCATGGCCCGCTCTCTATAATCGCTGCGTGCCCGCCAATCACCGGTTACACAGGTTCATCTTCACAATGACATGGCTGTTGGCGCTATCGCTTGCGCTCTCGGCCTGCGGCGCACAACCGGCCAAAACCCTCAAACCCATCGTGACCGTCGTCACCCCGGTGGAAGGCGCGCGTTATGAGCCTGGCGAGACCGTCAATCTGACCATTGCCGCCGCCGCCAGCCAGAATGTGGCGCGGGTAGAGCTCAGCCGCGATGGCAGCGTGGTCGCCACACAAGTGAATCCGCAACCATCGCCAACGTTCTCAACCCGCATCGCCTACGTGCCTTCCGCACAAGGCCGCATTCAGCTTGCCGTGATCGCCGTGGATGGGGCCGGCGTGAGCAGCGACCCGTTTCCACTGGCGCTCCAGATCGGCGACGACCCGACGCCCGCCCCGCCTCCACCACCCGAGCCGGAGGTCATCGTCACCCCCGCCGGCGTGATCGGCGCAAACGGCTGCCTGCTGCTGTCTTCGTTTCTTCAGGATGTCAACGTGCCCGACGGCACACAGATTCAACCCGGCGCAGCCTTCAACAAGACCTGGCGGATGAAGAACACTAGCAGTTGCGATTGGGGCGAGGGCTATACGCTGGCGCATGACTCTGACACGCTGCTGGGCACGGAAGCCAGCACGCCGGTGCGGACCACGCCGAGCAACGCGATGGTGGACATCACCGTGCCGATGGTCGCGCCCAACCAGCCGGGCGTCTACACCAGCACCTGGCGGATGAAGGATCCAACCGGCCAGTGGTTCGGCAACCGGGTGTTCGTGGTGATTCAAGTACCGTGATTTGCAATTGGTTGATGCGTTGTCAACCAATTACCCATAACCAATAACCAACCGCTCATCTGCATCCCTATAATCCATGCATGGCAGACGCCGTTCAGATCACTCCTGAGAAGTTCACCGAAGTCGCCCAGAAGATTGAGCAGCAGGTGTCCAGCGTCATCGTTGGGCAGCACGACATCATCCGGCACACGTTGATCGCCATCATCTCCGGCAGCCACGTGCTGCTGGAGGGCGTGCCGGGCCTGGGCAAAACCAGCCTGGTGCGCGCCTTCGCCGACACGCTCGATCTGCGCTTCGCCCGCATCCAGTTCACGCCCGATCTGATGCCGGCCGACATCGTCGGCACCGACATCCTTGAGGAGCAAGACAGCGGCAAGCGCGCTTTTCGGTTTCAGGCCGGGCCGGTGTTCGCCAACTTGGTGCTGGCCGACGAGATCAACCGCGCCACGCCCAAGACTCAATCGGCGCTGCTGGAGGCGATGCAGGAGCGCACCGTCAGCGTGCTCGGCCGCACCTACGCCACCAGCAAGCCCTTCTTCGTGCTGGCCACGCAGAACCCGATCGAGATGGAAGGCACATATCCTTTGCCCGAGGCGCAGCTCGACCGCTTCATGTTCAAGCTCAACGTGACTTTCCCAAAGATGGACGAGCTGACGGCCATCGTCGAGGCGACGACGGGCAACAAATCCAGCCGCGCGACCAAGGTAACGGACGGCAATTCGTTGATCGCGCTCAGCCAGTTCGCGCGCCAGGTGCCGGCGGCGTCGCACGTCACCAAGTTCGCCGCCGCGCTCGTCTCGGCCACCCATCCCGATGGCGAAGGCGCTACCGACACGGTGAAGCGTTACGTGCGCTACGGGGCCAGCCCGCGCGGCGCGCAATCGCTGTTGTTGGGCGGGCGGGTGCTGGCGCTGCTGAATGGCCGCTTCAACGTGGCGATTGACGACTTGAAGGCTCTCGCGCCAGCGGCGTTGCGCCACCGCATCCTGCTCAACTTCGAGGGCCAGGCCGAAGGCGTGAAGCTGGACGACATCATCTCGGATGTGGCAGGGCGGATCAAAGTCAGTTGATCACATCACCTCTTTCCCTCTACGACCTGACCTTCGACCACTTGGCCAAACAACTGGCCGAGTGGGGCGAGCCGGCTTTCCGCGCCCGGCAGATTTGGCACTGGATGTATCAGCGCTTGGTGAGCGACATTGACCAGATGAGCGACCTGCCCAAGCCGTTGCGCGCGCGGCTAAAGGAGCACTACGCGCTATCGCGGCTGAGCGTGGTGAGTGAGCAGCAATCGAGCGACGGTTGGACGCGCAAGTGGCTGTTCGCCTTCCCCGATGGCAGCGAGATCGAGACGGTGCTGATGGAATATGACGGCTTGCGGCGCACAGCATGCATCTCGTCGCAAGCCGGCTGCGCGATGAATTGCAGCTTTTGCGCCACCGGGCAGATGGGCTTTCTGCGCAACCTGCGCGCCGGCGAGATCATCGAGCAGGTGGTGTGGGTCGCAAAACAGTTGGCAGGAAGCAGTGAGCAGAGGGCAGGAGCACGTTCTGCACACGGCTCACCACCCCCAGCGGGTGGCAAGCAGCCCACAGCCCACGAGCAGAGTGATCGCCTATCCAACCTCGTCCTCATGGGCATGGGCGAGCCGTTCGCCAACTATCAGAACGTGATGGAGGCGGTGCGCCGGGTGATGGAGCCCGAGTCGCACGGCGGCTTCGGTCTGGGCGCGCGCAAGATCACCGTCTCCACCGTCGGTCTGATTCCCGGCATCCGCAAGTTCACCGAGGAAGACTCGCAGGTGAATCTGGCTGTCTCGCTGCATGCCGCCACAGACGCGCTGCGCAACCAGCTCGTGCCGATCAATCAACGCTATCCCCTGCATGATTTGGTGAAGGCCACGCGCGACTACATCAAGAAGACCAACCGGCGGGTGAGCTACGAGTGGGCGCTGATTGACGGCGTGAACGACAGCCCGGAGCAAGCCGAGGCGCTGGTCGAAGTGGTGCACGCCACCAACCCCACCCCGGCCAAGCTGGTGCACGTGAACATGATCCCACTCAATCCAACAGGCGGCTATCGCGGGCGCGCCTCAGCCCGCGAGCGGCGGCAACAGTTCCGCGACATCCTCGATGCTGCTGGCGTGCCCAGCACGCTGCGCGTCCGGCGCGGCATAGACATTGCGGCCGGGTGTGGACAACTCAAGGCAGATCAACGGATGGAAAACGAATAAACGGATGGGGAATTGCCCATCCGCTTATTTGTTGTTGAATCCGTTGAGTCGTTACTTTCCAGACGTCTTCGCCAGCGTGCGCAACGCTTTGGTCGAAACCATCACCGTCTGCATTTGGCCGTCAATCATCATGCGGCGGCGTTGCAGATTCGGCTTCCACGTGCGGTTGCTCAGCTTGAACGAGAACGAGCGAGAATGGCCGAAGCTCTTCTTCTTGCCCGTGAAATGACACTTTGCCATGATGCGTACTGCTCCTCTTCCTCTTACCTCTTTATCACTTGCGCCTGCTCTTGCTATTTGCCACAAGACTGGCTAACATCGGAGGCGCGATTCTACCATGCACATGGTGACGAAGAACGGTTTACAGGCGGCTTCCGAGGCCATCTCCAGCGCCGGCGAGATTGTGATCGCGCCGCGCGTGGTGTTCACGTTGGCCCTCAACGCTGCGCTCAGCACCTATGGGGTCGTCGGCATCGCGTCGCGCTTCACTGGCTCCGACAGCACGCATACCGACCCGCGCCGTGGGCTGGAAGTGACCATTGCCGACGATGACGCTGGCGGCCGCAAGCACGTCACCATCACCGTGCACATCATCGCTGAATATGGCGTGCGCGTGCGTGCGGTGACCAGCAGCCTGCAACATCAGATTCAGTATGGCATTGAGCGAAGCACAGGCTACGTGGTGGATGCGGTCAACGTGCATGTGTCCAACTTGCGCGTGACCAACGCAGACTGAGACCGAGAAAACGATACTTAGGGTGAAGGGAAGAAGTACCGCATGACAGGTGACGACAATACGACGTCGGCCGGGCCAGACGTGGAGATCGAGAATGGCTCGGCTTTGCCCAATGAACTGCCCGGCATGCCCGACAGCACAAGCAAGCCGAACAGAGCCAGATTGACGATGGATGGAAGACGGTTAAAGGAACTGGTAAAGGCTGGTTATCTCTGGCTGCGGCAGCAGGAAGAAGTCGTCAACGGTTACAACGTCTACCCCGTGCCAGATGGCGACACTGGCACGAACATGATGCATACCATGCGCTCGGCATGGGAAGCCATCGCCAACCTGGATGAGCCCCACGTCGGCACGGTCGCCAAGGCTGTATCCAACGGCGCGTTGCGCGGCTCGCGCGGCAACTCCGGCATCATCCTCTCGCAGTTGTGGCGCGGCTTTGCTCGCTCGCTCGATCACAAAGACGTGTGCGACGCGCAAGACTTGGCCGCCGCGTTCAAGGAAGCCGCGAAGACGGCCTATGCCGGCGTGAGCACGCCGGTCGAAGGCACGATCCTGACCGTCGGCCGCGAGACCGCCGAGGCCGTCGAATTGGCCGCGCATCACACGCACGACATGCGCAAGCTGCTCGAGGTGGCCAAGGCCGAATCCTACGAGGCCGTGCAGCGCACCCCCAACCTGCTCAAGATTCTCAAGGACGCCGGCGTGATTGACTCAGGCGGCTACGGCCTGCACATCATTCTTGAGGGCATGTGGCGGCTGGTGAACGGCCTGCCGGTCGAGGACGGTGCGCGCGCTGTATCGGCTTTGAACCGAGGCATCGGTGTGGAGGCCGAGCTGCAACAGGAAGGCGGCTGGGGCTACGACGTGCAATATTTGATCTATGCCCGCACTGGCGCGTCGCTCGATGTGACGCGGATTCGCGCCGACATCGAGGCCATGGGCGAGTGCCCGCTGGTGATGGGCGACGAAGCCATCGTCAAGGTGCATGTGCATGTGCCCGACCCCGGCGTGGCCATCAGCTACGGCGCGGGGCTCGGTTCGTTGCGCGATGTGGTGGTCGAGGACATGCAGGCCCAGTCGGAGGCGTTTGTGCCGCAGAATGTGGCGCCGTCAGAGGAGAGCCTGCCCGAAGTCGAAACGGCCATGATCGCAGTCGCTTCAGGCGATGGGCTGGTGCGCACATTCAAAGACGTGGGCGCGCGCATCGTCATCGAGGGCGGCCAGACCATGAACCCAAGCGTGGATGATTTTCTAAACGCCATCAAGCGCGCCAACGCGCGCAGCGTCATCCTGTTGCCCAACAACGGCAACATCGTCATGACGGCCCAACAAGCGGCCGGGTTGAGCGACATACCGGCGACGGTCGTGGCGACGAAGACCATCCCGCAGGGTATCGCCGCTGCCATCGCCTTCAACTTCACCGCCGGTGCAGATGAAAACGCCGAGGCCATGCGCGACGCCGCCACGCGCGTGACGACGGGCGAGATCACCACATCCACCCGCAACGTCACCATCAATGGCGTCAGCGTGCGCGACGGCCAAACCATCGGCCTGATCAACGACAAGCTGGCCGTTGCGGGCGATGGCGTAGAAGACACACTGCTTGCATTGCTGGCGCAGACCGACGCAGCCGAACACGAACTCATCACCCTGTATCACGGCAACGGCATGAGCGACGCCGACGCACAGGCCATCGCCGCAAACGTGCGCGCGGCCTACCCCGCCCTGCAAGTGGATTCGATCCCCGGATTGCAGCCACACTATTTCTTCGTGGCCGGCATTGAATAGATTGGGGTGGGAACCTGATACGATTGCGGCAGAAACGACCTGTTTGCCCGCATCATGACCCTCAACCACAAAGCACCGATTCGCATCGTCACAGATAGCGCCGCCCGGCTGCCCCAAGATTGGGCTGCAAAGCACAACATCATCGTCCTGCCGCACACGATTGCGCTCAACGGCAAGACCTATCGCGAAGATGTGGACATCAGCCCGTCTGATTTGGCTGATACGGCGCTGCGCGTGGGGCAGCCGTTCACGGTCACTGCACCCACGGTCGAGGACTTTTCTCAGGTCTATCGCCAACTGGCAGACGACAAGGCCGATGTGATCTCGCTTCACATCTCGTCGGCCCTCAGCCAAGCCGTGAGCAGCGCTGTGAAGGCCAAAGAGGAATATCGCGGCCGCTGCAACATCCAGATCATTGACTCGCGCAGCATGGCGCTGGGGTTGAACGAGCTCGTGCGCGCCGCAGTGGTGATGGCCGACCAGGGGCTCGACATCGAACGCATCGTCAAACAACTGCGCGGATTGATGCAACACATCTACGGCATCTTTATCTCCGACGACATGCCCTATCTGGAGCACAGCAAACGCCTGCGTCCGGCGCAGGCCGTGTTGGGCAAGATGCTGGAGATCATCCCGTGCCTGTCGCTCGAAGAGGGCGATTTGGTCGCAGTGGAGAAGGTGCGCTCTCCGGAACGCGCCATCGAGAAGCTGACCGAATTTGCCGCCGAATTCGAGGGCGATGCCAAGCTGGCCGTGCTGCAACTCCTGCCCAAGCCGACCGAGCGCACGTTCGCCCTCATCGAATCACTCAAGCTGGCCTTCCCTGAGATGCGTGATGTGCCGGTGCAATCGTGCGGTGCAAACGTGGGCAGCATCATCGGCCCGGCCGGTGTAGGCGTAATGATCTACGAGGGCAACTTCTAAAGCCCTCCCTTCGGGAGAGGGTTGGGTGAGGGAAACATGCTCAATGTCAAGGAGTATCACCGCCCGCAAGGGCTGATGGAAGCGGTTGAGTTGCTCAAGCGCAAGGACACCAGAACGGTGGCGCTGGGCGGCGGCACATGGCTGGTGGGCGAAGCGCCGCGCGATGTGGAAGCCGTGGTGGATGTCGTCAACCTGAGGCTGAACAAGATCATCCTTGAGAACAACGTGCTGCGCATTGGCGCGGCCGTCACTCATCAGGCGCTGGTCGAGAACGAGTTCGTCGGCAAAGACGCGCCGAACGCCCTGCATGTGATTGGCCAGACGTCCGAAGCGATGAGCGGGCTCAATATCCGCAACCGCGCCACGATTGCCGGCGCAGTTGTCACGGCCGATGGGTCATCGCCCCTGGTGACGGCGTTGCTGGCCTGCGACGCCGAGGTAGTCGTGGCGGGAGCCAAAGACCGCAGCAAAGAGGTACAAAGCCCGCTCGACTTCTGGAAGGTGTTGCCGCTGGCGGGCTTTCTGTCGTATCGCCAGCAGGTGCTGAACGAGGGCACGCTCATCACCGAGGTGCGCGTGCCCGTGCCTTCGCCCGACACCAGGAGCAGCTATGAGCGCGTGGCCCGCACCCCGAAGGACTACCCGATCGTGTGCGCTGCGGCGTCGTTCGCGCTGAAGGACGGCATCGCCGGCAACATGCGCGCCGCCGTCGGCGGGGTCGCGCCCACACCCATCCGCCTCAGCCGATTTGAGTTTGGCGTGGAGAAGAAGAAGCTGGCCGACTGGTTCGTGAGCGAACTCGACGCCGCCATGCAGGAGATCAGGCCGCAGGGCGATTGGCTGGGCAGCGCCGAGTATCGCAAGGCCATGGCGCGCGTGCTGGTGCAGCGCGTTGTGACCAACTGCTTGACTCCGGCTGATGCCAAGTAGCACGCGTGGCTTTTACCCACAGACCGGCCAACTCAACAGCGTCATCAGCGATGACGGCACGCACTTCCTGAAACCGAGCAGCGCCTCGACAACGGGGTCAACGGCAACATCGCCAGCATGGTGGATGCGGTGAACAGCAACCAGAAGCAGTGTTACACCTATGACTGGCTGAACCGGCTGACCGGCGCGCTTGCCCTCGCGCAGGCGAGGGTCACCGCCGACTCGGCCTGCCTGACTTACAGCACCGCTGGCACCGGGCCGTATAGCCACAGCTACGGCTACAACGGCATCGGCAACATCGTCAACTATTCGGGCAGCCCGTATACCTACGGCTCATCTAAGCCGCACGCGGTGACGGCGGCGTTCGGCAACATGTATGGCTATGACGCCAACGGCAACCAGACGACGCGAACCATCGGCGGCGTGACCTACGACCTCGTCTTCGACGAGGAGAACCGCATCGTGGCCGTCAAGCAAGGCACGACCACGATTGGCAGCTTCGTGTATGACGCCGATGGGAATCGGGTCAAGGGCACGGTTAACGGCGTGACGACGAGCTATGTGGCTGGTCTGTTCGAGTGGCAGGCAGGAGCGACGACGAAGTATTACGACGGCGGGGCGATCCGCAGAACCGGTTACGGCAGCGGCAATGGCATCAGCTATGTCTTGAGCGATCAGCTTGGGTCGAGCACGACTATAGTGAGCCAGGCCGGCTCTGCGCTGAGCACGAATTACTATTTCCCCTTCGGCGGCAACCGCGGCGGTAGTGCCTTCAGCGACCTGACGACGAAACGCTTCACAGGTCAATATCACGAGAAGGACCTGCCGGGCGTGGAAGGGCTGAGCTATTACAACGCACGATGGTATGACGCTCAACTTGGTAGATTCGTCAGCCCAGATTCACTAATCCCAGATGCGACGGACCCGCAGCACTACAATCGCCTTGCTTATGCACTGAATAACCCAGTCAATCATCGCGATCCCACTGGACATGCGGTTGCCTGTGATGACGGAGCGTGCCGCTCAAGGAAGGAAGCAACCAAGAGTGGCATTCAATGGTTGTATAAGCCCATCAAACAAGTGAATGTCAGACGCTACTGGATCGGGTTCAAATCACAGAAAGGTGCAAGGCTTTGGGGAGACTCAGATAGAGACACAGTTCAGTCTGCGGTAAGAGCAATTGGGAATCGACTTTCACGCGAAATGAACAAAAGCAATTGGGCAGACTACAAGTCTGGAATGAGCGAAAGCTATAGTCGGCTCAGTTCTGAACAAGCCTACTTTCAAGTTTATGGCCGGCAGACTTTCACCCGCGTTGTAGAAACATGCGAATGTTGGGCCGAGTCAAAGACGAATAACGAGATATGGATATATGCGAACGCAGGCGAGTTTGATGAAAGAATGATTGTGCATGAACTGGGACACACTTTCGATCGTCGTGGTGGTAGCCGCGCTCGACAGGACTTAGGTACAACTCAACGCCAAAACCCGACGTTCCCAGACCGCACATCCAACAATGATGGCTCGTATGTTGGTGGGTTTGCAGGTACTTTGTATGGATGGCAACAGAGCCCATCAGGCACTCCCTCTGAGGAATTCGCCGATCAGTTTATTGGGTGGACATACAATCAATGGGCAGATTCTTCAGAAGGATTATCGCGCTCTGAGTGGATGGACCGCAACATGGCCCTCTACATTACTTTGGCAACTCAGTATGGGAGGTGAAAAGTTGAAACTGGCGGTACCGTTAATGGGCTTCCTGCTCATTACGAGTCTCACGTCATGCGCTAGTCGGAAGATTGTGGCTGATGGTCCACAACTCGCGACAAATGCTGTTGAGCGGCGTGAAGCCGCTCAACATAGCAATCAGGCAGTCACGGTAACAGCCATGACACCTACTACTAAGGCTACGACGGCCAGTGCATTAAGTGCACAAGCAACGTCTGCACCCAGAAGTGGCCCTGAGTTGCCTATCAATGAGTTGCTTAGGACTAACGGCGGATGTGATTTACCATGTTGGTGGGGTATTCAGCCTGGAGTTACAACTTGGGACGAAACGAAAAATCTACTAGCTGATTTGCCGCTGTATCGCATTACCCTCGCCAAGAAAAATAAAAATGCGTTCATCGTTGCATTTCGTGAGCCGATCATCCGTGGGCTTGGGCCTTTATCGCAGTTTTACCAAACGGACAACGGTAGGGTAACTATTATTGAGACACAGCTGAATGATCTCGAACAGTACGAGCTGTCCAATATCCTCACAAAATATGGCAAACCTGATGGGATTCGGGTCGCAACATTCAATGCCCCACGTGATGGGGTCTTGCCTTTCCGAGTTGACCTTTTGTACTTGAGGCAGGGTATACGAATTGGCTATTCAGTAAATGCACGTCTTCGCGGCAACGAAATAATTGCATGTATGGATGAAGCTGGTTCGTCCGTCATTCTTACGTTGTGGAGTCCAAAGGATGTTGACGCGCTTGATAAGCTAAATGGCAGATTCAGCTTCAGCACAGTAGACCAACTTTACTATTTGCCATTTGACGAAGCCGTCAAGCAGATGGTTATTGGTGATTTCTATAACACTTACCGTGTCAACAAGGCTAAACCTTGCCTAAGTACGCTCAAATCTCTTTGGCCTCCGCCGCGCTAGTTGTCTGACACTGAATGTCTGATATTCAGCGACTTGGCTATGGCAAATTGCTTCCTGAAGTGACCTGTTGGCGCGATGACTGAGTGTTGCCCGTCGACAGATTCAAGACAAGCCGATGGCACGCGCACGCGATTCGTGGATTCCACGACCTACAACCCGCAGGGCCAGGTGACTGAACAACGCGCCGACAGCGGGGTCAACGGATTGACCCGTCGCACGACGATTGACGCAGGATCGCTGCGCACGGCGCGCCTCTACGCCGGGTCGGGCGGGCAGAGCGCCAATCTGCAAGACCTGACTTTTGCCTACGACGCCAACGGCAACATCACCACCGTGGTAGACGCGGTGAACAGCAACCAGAAGCAGTGCTACACCTACGACTGGTTGAACCGGCTCGCCGGCGCGCTTGCCCTCGCGCAGGCGAGGGTCACCTCCGACTCGGCCTGCCTGACTTACAGCACCACGGGCACTGGGCCGTATAGCCACAGCTACGGCTACAACGGCATCGGCAACATCGTCAACTATTCCGGCAGCCCGTATACCTATGGCTCCAGCAAGCCGCACGCGGTGACAGCGGCGTTCGGCAACACGTATGGCTACGACGCGCACCATCGGCGGGGTGACCTACGACCTGACGTTCGATGAGGAGAACCGCATCACGGCCGTCAAGCAAGGCAGCACGACGATTGGCAGCTTCGTCTACGACGCCGACGGCAACCGTGTGAAGGGCACAGTCAACGGTGTGACGACGAGCTATATAGCTGGTCTGTTCGAGTGGCAGGGCGGAGCTACGACCAAATACTACGATGGCGGGGCGATCCGAAGAACCGGTCATGCCAGCGGCAACGGCATCAGCTATGTGTTGGGTGATCAACTCGGCTCGACGAGCGTGATCGTCGGGCAAAACGGCGTGGCGCAGGCTATGAACTACTACTTCCCCTTTGGTGGCAACCGGGGCGGCGCAGCATTTAGTGATCTGACGACGAAGCGGTTTACTGGCCAGTATCACGAGAAGGACTTGCCCGGTGGCGAGGGCTTGAGCTACTACAACGCCAGATGGTATGACCCGCAACTCGGACGGTTTGCGAGCGCTGATACCATCGTGCCAAGTGCGTCAAACCCACAAAGCTACAATCGTTTCAGCTACGCGCTTAACAATCCAACCCGGTTCACAGACCCCACTGGACATATGCAGTGCGACGCATGCGGGCCTGATAGCGGGCGCCCTATTACGAAACCTCCCGTGCAGAAGCCAAAACCGTTTTGGCCACCCCTCTTTCCAATGCCCAAGCCTAGGCCAACACCACGTCCAGCGCCGATTGGACCGCCTTCTCCAACCCCCAAGAAGCCGGTTCCGATAGTTGTTCCTAACGTTAGGCAACTTGTGATGGGCGTACAGGTTGTGAGGCAATTTGAATTACCTGGTAGCAGGAAATGCGTTAAAGGCATATGTAGAGCCCTCGTTACAGAATTGGGAAGCAAACTTGGCAGTGGCGAGAATGTGGCAACATTGTCGTACGCCTACAGTGAAGACTTTGGTGCTATCACCTTGTCTGGCGTCCAGTTAGAACTTGGCAAGTTAAGCATCCCTCTAACAGATTCAATAGAGTTTCCAGTAGATGAACTTGGTTTGAGCTATCAAAGTCCTGCCTTGGTTGCAGCTCCCACCATCAATGGAGCAAAAGTAACAGTCTCTGCCGTTGGCGGCACAAGTGTGTACGATGCCAGCCCGGCAATTTATGGAGGCTTTCAATTTGAACCGTCTTTGGAGACAGACATTAGCAAAGGTGGAGGAGTAGTTGCCTTAAAGTTGGTTATTTGGAAACAGTATCAAACTGTCGAGTCATGGTGGTCTTGGGGAATACCGATTCCACCCAAAAAGCTTCAGTTACAACCGATACCATTCCTGATGCAGTAAGAAGCTGATTGACTCATTCCACAAGGTATGAATACTTTGCAGTCAATAGCCATCCTTGTTGTTTGGCTTGTGTTGACATCCTATATCGTTCGCTTGGTCATCGAGAGGGCAATCTGGGAAAGACGGTCTCGTAAAACAAACGGGCGTGTACTGCGAATCAATGCCGTTCCGGCACCGACAACGATTGATATCGAATACGCAGATAGTAACGGACGGTTACATCATCTAGTTACGATGCAGAAGATTGTTGCGAAAGAGGGCGAGTTTGTGCCTATCCGGTACGCGCTTTCTGATCCAACAAAAGCCGACATCGTTGGTGCCGACACAATCTTTCTCGTGGCTGCATGTGTGCCCTTTTTATGGGCTGGCATGGCGTTGGCACTGTCAAGCATGAGAGTGCTTTGGGGTGTTCAAGTCGATTTAATGGCAAGTCTTCTAAAGGCAATGGGACAGGTTCTCATCATCTGTTCGTTGGCGCTGTTTGCACATGCATTACTTCTCGGTAGGCGCGAAATTAGGAGTGCACTTGTCTGGTTATTACCAACAGCATATCTATTGATTGGTTTTGCAGTGATGCTTTTCCAGCGAAACTGATGATTTAAAAATGTCAGCATGGATACAAATATGTGTATATCAAGATCTGAAACTGAAAATGCATTTTGTGTCTAGGCTGGTGAGTGTCACAGTGCTCTCGGCAAATTAATTCCGTTTGGCGGCAACCGAGGCGGGAGCGCCTTCAGCGATCTGACGCTCATCCCCATGCAGGGACAAGCGCGATTCATCCCGCCGCTCGCTTCGCGAGGCGTGCGGGAAGTGCCACCGGGCAGTTCACGAGAGGGACTCAACCATCTGCGCCACGTTGACGGCCTGACCGCTGGCACCCGCCTGGATCGCCCCAAACAACATCGCGGCCGACTTGATGTTGTCCTGCAAGGCAGTCGCTGGCGCGTCGCCGCCATCCAGCCAGTCCAGAAACTGCGCGCCGATGGCGACGTGGCCCTCCCACTTCGGCCGCTCGGTCGCGACTTCGCGCACTTGCAGGGTGTTGCTGGCCGTGCGCTCCTCAATGCGCACGACGTGATCGGCGTCCAGCACAGCCGCCCCACCCTCGCACTCGACCCGGTAATACTCGCTGTGCCAGGTGTTGGTCTTGCCCGTGGCCAGGTTGTTGCCCTCGTAGCTGCTAAACAGGCCGCCGGTCATCTGCATCACAAACAGGCCGTTGGTCTCGCCGGCGAATGAATCGCTGCCGGCAAATTGATCCGCGCCGCCGCGGTTGTGTCCGGGGTGCCACTCGAAGCCGGTCAACGTCTGGCAATCGGCGCCGGTGAGGTTACGCAATTGATCGAAGTGGTGGATGCTGGCCTCGACCAGCAGCGCATGCGGCATCTCGTGCCGGAAGCGCGCGCCCCACGACAGCGGACGGCGATAGTCCGACGCGTAGCGGCACACGGCGTAGTTGACTTTGCCCAATTCGCTCACCGCCTTCTTCAAGGTCAGGATGCGCGGCGTGTAGCGATAGTTCTGCGTCACCATCATCTTCACGCCGGCCGAGTGCACTGCCCGGTAGATCGCGGCGCAGTCGGCCCACGTGTCGGCGATGGGCTTCTCGGACAGGATGTGCATGTTGTGTCCGCAGGCCAATTCCACGGCCTGGCGATGGAACTGCGGCGGCGTGACGATGCAGCAGTAGTCCGCTTCGATCTGCGCAAAGGCCGCAGCCACGTCGGTGAATAAGCGGCCGGTGGGCAAGCCGAGCGCCTCGCCCATCTCGCGCAGCAGCGCCTCGTTCACATCCACCAGGCCGGCGAAGGTCATGCGCTCGCGGTGCGCGCCCCACACGGCATTGATCCAATGGCGGGCCATGCCGCCCACGCCGATCATCAGACAGCGATGTTGTGTGCTCATGATGCCACCTATTCTGAAGGCAACGCTCAAATCATGCGCGCATCAAGAGTTCACACGGCCATAAGATGGCCGTGCTACAGAGCAGCGTCCCAAGCTTGGGACTTAAAACCGGCTTCAGCCGGGGCTGTTTTGTAGCCCGTCGATTTATCGGTGGGCGGACACGGCAAGCGCGAGCCGATGTTTTCAACTACTGAGACTATCTCTCGCAAAGAACGCCAAGTGCGCCAAATTTCTTTGCGGACTTGGCGGCCTTTGCGAGAGGTTTTGCGTAACGTGAACAGCTAAGATTGCGCCCCATGAACGTCCTGAGACTCGCCGCCGAGTGCCTGGAACAAGGCACGCCCTGCGCGCTCGTGACCGTCATTCAGACCAGTGGGTCGGTGCCACGCCACGAGGGGTCAAAGATGCTGGTTGGCGCGGACGGTGGCTTGATTGCTGGCACGATCGGCGGCGGCGAGATGGAGAGCCGCGCCGTTCAGTTGGCCGTGGAGAGCATTGCCAGCGGCCAAGCGTGCACCTCGTCATACCAGTTGGCCGATCCAAAACAGGGCGACCCCGGCGTATGCGGCGGCACGGTCGAGGTGTTTATCGAGCCGCTGTTGCCCTCACCCACCCTGCTCGTCATCGGCGCCGGACACGTGGGCCGGGCGCTCACCCATCTGGCCAAGTGGTTGGGCTTTCGCGTCGTCGTCACCGATGATCGCGTCGAGGCCTGCACACCGGACGCTTGCCCAGGCGCGGATGTGTATCTGCCCGGGCCGCTGGCCGAGCAACTGGCCAACGTTGCGATCACGCCGCACACCTACGTCGCGCTGGTGACGCGCGGCTATCCCATTGACGTGAACGCATTGCCAGCCCTGCTGCATTCCGCGGCTGCCTACATCGGCGTGATGGGGAGCGAGCGCCGCTGGCTGACGGCGGCGAAGGCGTTGCAAGACAAAGGCGTGAGCGCTGAGTTGCTCGCCCGCGTGCACGCGCCCATCGGCCTGGAGCTAAACGCCGAAACGCCCGAGGAAATCGCCGTCAGCATCATGGCCGAGATCATCGCGCTGCGGCGCGGGGGCGACGGCCGGGCAATGAGCCGGGAGTGATGCGCCTTGGCGCAGAACACATCTGCTGCTATTCCTCAACGCTGAAGCGAATTCCTGATTGGCTTCCGACGCCCCCTCCCCTAACCCCTCCCCAATGGGGAGGGGGATTTGGCTCCTCTCCCCTAAAGGGGAGAGGCTGGGTGAGGGGGTCGAGGATCGCATACCAATGAGAAATCTGCTCTAGAGTCGTCGAACGAGGGTGAGCCGATTGGCTCACCCTCAGTCCATCAACCTATGCGCTGCTACCGCACCACCACCGGCACGAACACCTTCACCGGCACGTTGCCCGCGATGCGCTCGTCGGTCTCGACGCCGTTGCGGTTGAGCACGCGCACGCGATATTGGCATTGGGCCGCGCCCGCCGTCGTGTCGTTGAACGCCTGCGCAGTCGTAGTGGGGAAGCCATCGCCCAACAGCGCCGGTGCCTCCTCGCCCTCGCACTGGCGATAGACTGCATAGCCCAGCACGTCCACTGTCGTCCCGCTCCAGGTCAAGGCGTTGTTGCCGGGCGCAGAGGTCAACGCCAGCGAGGCCAGCGCCGGTCGCTCGCAGGCGTCGCCTAAGCCATTCGCGTTCGCGTCGGCCTGATCGGGGTTGGGCGTCTGTGGGCACGCGTCCATCGCGTCGGCGATGCCGTCGCTATCCGTGTCTAGACAGCCCTCATCAATCTGATCGTCGCCGTCGTCGTTCACGCCGTTGCACTGCTCCAAGTTGGGCAAAGCCGGCAGGCTGACCTGCGTGTCGTGCTGGTGCGGGCCGGGCGGATACACGTCCGCCGCCGCGCTGGGGTCATGGCCGCCGTGTCCGCCCTGCGCTGCTGAGCGCGGCGGCGCACCAGCGGCTGATCGTTGTATCGGCAAAAGCGATGCCTCGCTGGCGAATGCGCTGATGCTTGTTGCAGTTGCCGATAGCAGGCGGCAGTCGCTCCCGCCGATGGCCGCGCGATAGGCCGCCGGCATCACCGCCGCGATGGCTGCGCTGGTGTCGCGCGCGATCCAGCAACCGCTGCCCGGACCGTAGGGCAGACCGGCCCAGTCGTCGGGGCTGGTCAGCGTCTCGCCTGCCGAGCCGTCGCCAAACGCGTTCTCAACCCCATCGCCGTTGATGTTCTGGCCGACGGTCCCAGTCTGGATGCTGCCGTTGCAATTCCAATCCACGCCGGGGCCATGCGCCGGTAAACCAGTGAATTGCCAATCGCTGCCTTCGCGCACGCGGCCAATCGTGCGCGACCCATCGCTCAGCACGATCCACTTCTGGCTCAGCGCATCGGTGCAGCCGTAGTTGAACACGGGCACGAAGGCCGGGTCGGCCGTGTCGCATTGCACGTTGCGCGGCAGGGTGTAGCCAAGCGAAGAACTCTCGAACAGCGCGGCCTCGTTCAGCGACGGCAGCGTGCCGCTCTGGTAATCGGTCGCAGCGAGCCACGCCTCGCGCGCATCGCCCGCGGGCGGCTTGTAGCACAGGTGGCTGGTGCTGTAGCGATAGTTCATCACACTGATGTAGTGCGGCTTCTGGTTGGTGCTCTCCCAGTCGCCCGCGTAATACACGATGTCGCCCAGCCGCGTCTGCGCGCCGCTGCCCTGCCGCCCGCCGTGACCCAGGCCCAGGTTATGGCCCAGCTCATGCACGATGCGGTAGATGTGCTCGCTGGCGAAGCGCCAGGTATAAGTCCCACCATCGTCACTGGTGAACCAGCGGCAGGCCGGGTCGTTCTGCGGATCGGGCGACGACAGCGGGCAGTCCAATGTGTTCACGTCAATCGTCACGTGGTGCCACGCGCCGCTGCGGCCGGGGTTGTGGCGGCTGTAGATGTAGTGGTGCGTCCAGCTCAGCTTGGGCGGGAAGTAATACTGGCCGGTAACGGGATCAAGCGTCGCGGCGGCCTGATCCGCGCCGATGGTTGATGTGACGCCGGTCGTCGGGGCGAGGAAGCCGGAGGTCGGGCGCGGCCGTTCGTTCTCAGTCAGGTGCAGTGTGACGCCGTGGCGGCGGAACAGCTCGATGACGTGCGGCCACGTCTCCGGCTCCACCTTCGCGCCGCGCTCGTAGTCGTGTTGCACGAACACGTCTTTGCGCAACGGGTTAGCCCCCAGCGCCGGCAGGTTGACGAACTCGCTGCCGAAGCTCAAGCCGAGCACCTCCCAGCCATCGGGCAGCGCGTCGCGGTCGGTGTCGGGGTTGGTTGGGCGTGTGCCGATCAATCGCTCCAACTCGTCCACGATGCCATCGTTATCCGTGTCCGGCGTCGCAGCCGATGGCGTGTTGCCAAACAGGATGCGCAGGCCGGGCGTGTAGGCATACAACCCTTCGACATCGGTTGCGCTGGCGTTGTAGTTGACGATGCGCCGCGCGCCGGGCGCCACCGTGAGCGTGCACGTCTCGGTCGTGTTTGTGCCGCTGAAGGTGCAGTTGCGCGACGACGGCACGCCCGTGCCGATGCCGATCGAGCGCACGCCGCTCGGGTCGCTGGCTGTGGCGTTGATGGTGACGGCTGCCCCGATGGCGGGCGCACGCGGCGAATGGCTGATGGTGATGACCGGAGCGCGGCCATCCACCTGCACCAGGAAACCCGACAGCGGCGTGAAGCCAGCGCGGCCACGGTGATCCACCACGCGGGCATAGTAGCCGTGGCGGCCCAATGGCAATGTCGTGTTGAAGGTGCATTCGCCTGCGCGGTCGTTCGCGCCGGCAAAGCCGCATGTGCGCCGCGTGACGCCGTCCACGATCAGGTCAATGCTCTCGATGTCCACGTCGTCGGTGGCCGAAGCGGTGAAGTAGACCGTTGCGCCGCGCCGCACCACATCGGGCGAATGCCGGGCCGACACGCTGGGGTTGGCGCTGTCGGCGCGCGGAAGGTCGGCGTCGTTGATGACGAAGGTCGGCCAGTTGGCGGGTGCGTTCTGCGCCGCACCGAGCGGCCAAGTGCGGTCATTGCCCGCCACGCCGCCGATGGCCTGGTGCGCCATCGCCAGCCGGAACAGTGCCGACGCGCTGGGGAGCGAAGAGCGCGGGAACGAGAACTCCGCGCTCGACTCGAACTCGAACGCATAGTGATCGGCGCTGTAGAAGCAGCCCGGCGAATTGATGTAGCCGCCCGCGCCATCGCCGGTCTTGCACTCGGTCGTGCCATTGGCTCGGGCGATGAGGGCCAGGTCGCCGGGTTGGGCCAGCGCGTCGCCGCTGTTGTTCGGATCAACGTAGACGGCCATGGACGCCGTATACAGCTCGGCCCGCTCCATGCATACGTACACGTCCGACGCCGTCGCGCCGACGTTCAACCAAACCGGGCTTTGTGGATATGACACGCCATCCAGCCACATCGGCAGGCGCAGCCGCAGCACGCCGCCGCCATATTCGCCCGAGCCGCATTCGCCATTGATCACCGGTGCGGCGGGCAAACGCGGCACCTTGATCGGGTTGTGGACGGTCGGCGGCGCGGCCGGGCCGTTGAAGAAGAACGCGCCGACGCCAGTCGCAGTGTGCGCGCCGAAGGCGTCGGCCGGCGTGCCCTCCAGATGCCATGCGGCGATCAAGCCAGGCGTCGGCGCATCGAACAAGCGCGTCATGTCGCGGCGCACCTCATCGCGCGCCCGCGCCACGCCCCACAGCCGCACGTCGGCCAGGTGGCCAGCCAGGCGATATTCGCTGACGCCGTCGTTCACGTCCGCGCCGATGCGCAGCGGCTGGGCATTCAGCGGCAATAGGCTGATGCGCACGCTCTCCGCATCGAGATTGCCGTTGATGTAGAGGCGGCGCGTCGTGCCGTCGAACGTCGCAGCCACGTGCGTCCATTCGCCGGACACAAAGGCCGTCGCGCCATCGAACGACGACGCTCCCCCATTGCTGTAGAAGCGCAGCCGGTTGTTGCAAATGCCCAGCCACAGGCCGGTCTGATAGCCCTTGCCGACGATGGCTTGGCACGCCGTCCCGGTGTCAATCCGGCGCACCCACGCCTCCACGGTGAGGCCGCCGCTGGGGTTGAGCGCCGGGGCGTTGGGCACGTTCAAGTAGCCCGAGCCGGAGAGATACAGCGTGTTGGCGGCCGTGTCGGCCGTGTGTGCCGGTGCTGCTACGGCGGGTTGGGCCGGTTGTGCCAGCGCGCTGGCCGTCAGCGCCGTCCCCACCAGCGCGCCGATCAATCGAGATGTATTGCGTGTGTTTCGCATGTCCTTGTCTCCTCAGTTGAGCACCGGTTTGGCTTTCCCTCCATGCCAAACCTGCGCCGTGAACATGCACACAGCTTAGAGATTGAGTAATTGCGCGCCTATCACTTTGGGGCGAAGGACTCTCACGCCACTTGTCATTCCGAACCCGCCTGATGCATCTGCGCAGGCATAAGTGGCGAAGGCGGGTGAGGAATCTCTGCGTTGACCAATAGATAGGGATCGCTCTACCCCATGTGGGCACAAGTCCGTAGCGACCCTGGTGACCCGACGACGGCGCGCTACGGAGCGCGCACACTACGAACGACACCCGTCTTTATTGCGCTTTCACCGTCAGCGGCACGAACTGCAAGTGCTGCGCGCGGGCAAAGGCTGGCGGCCGGCCGCCGTCAATCGGGTCAAAGATCACCTCGTCGAGCGTGCCAGTGAACGTGAGCGACAAGTTGCTGGGCGATGCGCCCACCCAGAACGCGCCGCCGTTGGTATGGAAGTTCACCGGCCCGCGCGGGCCGAACGTGGTCAGGAGGCTATTGTTGAGGAAGTGCGTCACCGTATACACGTCCGGCCCGCCGTCGTGATCCACGGTGAACGTGAGCGGGATGTCGTTGTCAATCGCATTGTTCGCCGTGACGTTGGCCACGCCGTTGAATTCAGAGCGCATCTCCGCCACATTCGCAAGCAGGGGTGCATACAAGCCCAGCGTCTCGGTGACTGCATTGGGCCGATAGACCCCAATCGGGTTGCTGCGCACGTCGGTGTGCAGCGCATCGGACAGTGTGCCGGCTGCGATGATGGTGAAATAGGGGTAAGCCTGCACATCCGGCACGATGGCCGGTGGTGTAAAGGCCGCCAGCCGCTCCTTGATGTTCACCCCGCAGAAGATGTAGCCGCGGTTGAAGGTCGCCTTGCCGTCGCGGAACGTCACGTCGTCCCCAACGCCGACTGCCTTGCACGGCACCTCAACAAAGTCAGTGGGGGCATAGACCACGCGATACAGCATCAGGCAAGCGATAGGCGCGTTCTCGGCCCCGAACTTGTCGAAGTTCAGCGCGAACACCCAACCAGGCGTGCGCGGTTGTATGCGCGTCTTGGTGATGCAAGCCTCTGGGATCGCTGCGCTTATGGCAGCCGCGTGCTGAGCCGGCGTGCCGGCCAAGCCCATCGCCCCGATGGCCAAAGTCAGAATCGCTCGTAGCATTTTCATCGTTAGGCATGATAGAGGCACGTGTTAAGGATGGCTATCACTTTCATGGCAATCGCTCTCACGCGCTCGCCCGTGTGACCCTTCTACAATCTGCGGTGTGGCAAAGAGCGACAAGTCCGGCGATGCCTTTGTTCAGGCCGTAGAGCAGGCGCTCGAAAAGTGCAACGACACCGAATGGCTGGGCGCGCACTCGCCGCTGGCGGCACCGTATTTCATCGGTAACTTGCTTGACCAGATTCCCGACCACACGCTAACACTTGCACGGCGCGGCCAAGCCTTGGGTGAGGCGTTGCGGCGCGCGTCGGCTGAAGCGAGCGCGTCCCACCTGCGCATACTCGATGCATCTTTCTTCCAACGCAAGCCCACCCTGAACAACACCGGCGTGGCGCGCGAGCTAGGCATGGCCGAGGCGACGTATTACCGCCACCGCGCGGCAGCCATCGAGGCGCTGGCCCGCGTGTTCAACCAGCTCGTCGTGCCGCCGCTGCGGGCCGAACTGCCACGGGTGCGGCAGTTTGTCGGGCGGCGCGCCATCACCGATGCGTGCTTCGTCGCGCTGTCGCAGCGGCATAGCGTGGCGCTGACCGGGCGCAGCGGCATGGGCAAGACCACGCTCGGCTCGGCCATCGCCGAACGCTGGGGGCGCGAGCGAGCCTTCTGGTTCACCGTGCGGCCAGGGCTGAACGATTCGCTGAGCGCCTTTGCTTTCTCGCTCAGCTACTTCCTGCGCGGTTTGGGCGCGTCAAATGCCTGGCGGCAACTGGCGGCCGATCATGGTGCCGTGAACGCCGAGCGCATTCTGGGCTTGATCCGTCACGACCTGACTGCGCTGCGTGAGCCGCCGATTCTGATCTGTGTGGACGACAGCGACCAGCTGCGGCCAGAGTTGCGCGCGCACGCGCAGGTCATTCACTTCGTCGAAGCGTTGGCGACCACGACGCCGGTGCTGTCGCTCAGTCAACAGCCGCTGTTCGATGCCGAGCAACAGCTTGTGCTCAACGGCTTTGCGCTTGAGGAGACGCATGAACTGCTGAATGTGGAGAGTGTTTTGGCAGATGAGGCAACGGTCCGCCAACTGCACGACGCCACGCGCGGCCACCCGCTGCTGATCAAGCTCAGCGCCGCCTTGCTGCGCGAGGGTGAGACGGCCGGAGACGTGACGCGGCAGTTGAGCGCAGAGCGGTCGTCCCAGGCCTTGTTTGCGCGCATGTGGAAGCGCCTGAGCGAAGACGAGCGCGCAGCGCTGATGGCATTGTCCGTCTATCGCTCGCCTGCGCCGCTGGATGTGTGGCAGGGGCATATGCCGGTGATGAACCGGTTGCTGCGCGTGGAACTGGCGCAGGTGGATGAACAAGGCGGTGTAAGTGTCGCGCCACAAGTGCGCGATTTTATTCGTGAACGCATCGCGCCGGATGCGCTGCCAGCGTTGCATCTGCATGCCGCCGCCGTGCGCGAGGCGCGCGGCGAGTATGCGTCTGCCGTGCACCACTACGCGCTGGCCGGGCAACCAGCGTTGGCCGTGTGGCTATGGTTCAACCACCGCGCCGAGGAATTGGACAAGGGCCACGGTCCGGCCGCGCGTGAGACTTTTCGCGCCGTGCGCCAAAACGATCTGCCGACCGATGACGACCGGCGCGCGCTGGCCGTGATCCGCGCCGAGCTGGCCTTGCGATTGGGTGACGCCGATGACGCAGACGAGATGCTCACCGGCGGCGCATGGCCGACTGGCAATGCGCTCACCCCGCTGGCGCGCGAGTTGATGGGTGATGCTTTGCAGATGCAAGGCCGGATTGCGCAGGCGCTGGCGCGCTATCGCGAAGGCTTGCAGGCCCTGACGGACGCTGGCCCGCGCCAGGCCGAGCGATTGCACGCCAAGATTGGCTATGTCTACCTCTCAAGGTTGCGCGATCTCGATCAAGCCCGCGAGGAGGCGCTCATCGCGATGAGTCAGGCGGCCAACTTTCGTGGACTGGTGGAGGAGGAGGCTGGGCAATATGGCGAAGCGCTGCGCCATTACCAAGCCGCGCTCAGCCTGGCTGAAGAGATGCGCCACGGTGCATCTGTGCACGCGGCCACCCAATCGCACCTCGGCCACCTGTTTATGCGTTTGGGCGATGCGGAGCAGGCCATCACCAATCTCACGCAGTCGCTCGACTACGCGCGCAGGGCCGGCGAGCCGGTGAATGGCTTATACGACGCGCTCAATCTGTCATCGGCCTATGTGGTGGCTGGTCAATTTGAACGGGCGTTGGCGCTGGCGTACGAGTCGCTTGAATCGGCCGAGGCCATGAAGCATGTCTTTCTGGCCGCCAGCTTTGCGGCATCGGCAGCCGAGGCGTGTCTGCGGCTGGGCCGCATGGATGAGGCCGAACAATTCGCCTATCGCGCCTTGCGCGAAGAGGAAGAGTCTCACCGGCCGTATGTACTCACGACGCTGGGCGGGGTGGCGCAGGCCAGGGGCGATTTCAAACAAGCTGAGAGCGTGTTGACTGAAGCGATCAGCAGCTCTCAGGTTTCGGCCGACCGCTACGCTGAGGCGCATGCGTGGCTGGCGTTGGCGCGCTGTCGCGAAGCCACGGGTGATGCGGCCGCGCGCGAGGCGTGGTCACGCGCATTGGCCTTGAGTGAGCAACTGGGGTTGACGGCTGAGGCGCAGCAGGCGCGTGAACGGTTGCTGCGTTTGGAAGGGCATTCGTGAGGAGAGTGCTCAAATGCGCGCTCCCTGTGTGAGTTCAGCAGGTCAATCGGCGCTACAATGCTGCGCGATGCAGCAATACACCGATGTGCTCAACCTCGCCCCCGACAAGCGCGTATGCACCTGTCGTGCCTGTATGGCCGTTGATCGGTAGTTGCTCATCATCATTCGTATCGCTTTCTCCGAGCCGCGCCGACCAGCGCGGCTTTTTGTTTGGACACGCATTCATGAGCGATTTGGATATTGATCAGCTTGCGGCGCAACTGCATCGTTTGCAACGCAGCGGGCGTGCGCGTCTGCCCAACAAGGCACACGCTACGCGCTTTCTCGATTCGACGCTCGAGCTGATCTTCCCCAACATCATCGGCGACGCCGAGCCGTGCTCGTCGCACGACATTCGCTGTCGTATTGAGCAGGCCGAGCAGGCCATCGAGCTTGCACTCGCGCCGTACCTGCCGGAAGGGCGCGACCATGCCGGCGATGCAGTGCACCAGTTCTTTCATCACCGGCTGCCATCGCTGGTGGATGCGCTGTGGCTGGATGCGCAAGCCATCTATGACGGCGATCCGGCGGCGCACAGCGTGGATGAAGTGGTGAGCACCTATCCGGGCATGCTGGCCATCGCCATCTATCGCATCGCGCACGAGTTCTTTGCATTGGGCGTGCCGGTGTTCCCGCGCATGCTGACCGAGATTGGCCATCAGCGCACCGGCGTGGATATTCACCCTGGTGCGCGCATTGGCCCATCGTTTTGCATTGACCACGGCACGGGCATCGTCATTGGCGAGACGGCCCAACTGGGCGAGCATGTCAAGCTATATCAGGGCGTGACGCTGGGCGCATTGAGCGTCACCAAGGAATTGGCATCCACCAAGCGCCATCCGACCATCGAGCGCGATGTGGTGATCTACGCCGGGGCGACGATCCTCGGCGGCGAGACGGTCGTCGGGCATCACAGCATCATCGGCGGCAATGTGTGGCTGATCGAGAGCGTGCCGCCATATTCGCTGGTGTATCACAAAGGCGACGTGCGCGTGAAGCAGCGCGACGATCATGGGATGGACGAGGAATTGCTGCGCTGGTTCCCGAGCATATGAATCCACCGCGGAGGCGCGGAGAACACGGAGGGTTTTCTAGAAGATACTCCGCGCGCGCTGCGCCTCTGCGGTTAAAACAATCACACAGGAGATTGAAGTGAAAGCGAACAACATTCTCGAAACAATTGGCAACACCCCGCATGTGAAGATCAACCGCCTGTTTGGCGATAGCCATGAGGTGTGGATGAAGCTGGAGCGCGCCAACCCCGGCGGCAGCATCAAGGATCGCATCGGCCTCTCGATGATCGAAGATGCCGAGCAGCGCGGCATCATCAACAAGGACACGACCATCATCGAGCCGACCAGCGGCAACACCGGCATTGGCCTGGCCATGGTGTGCGCGGCCAAGGGTTACAAGCTCGTGCTGACCATGCCCGAGAGCATGAGCATCGAGCGGCGCAAGCTCATGTCGGCCTATGGCGCAACATTTGATCTAACACCGCGCGAGAAGGGCATGAAGGGCGCCATCGCCCGCGCCCAGGAGCTGATTGCCACCACGCCCAACGCGTGGATGCCCAGCCAGTTCGATAATCCGGCCAACATCCAGGTGCACAGGCAGACCACGGCCCAGGAAATCCTGAGCGACTTTCCTGAAGGCGTAGATGTGATCATCACCGGCGTCGGCACAGGCGGCCACATCACCGGCGTGGGCGAGGTGCTCAAGCCAGAGTGGCCGAACTTGAAGGTGTTCGCGGTCGAGCCGGCGGCATCGCCGGTCATCAGCGGCGGCGCGCCCAGCCCACATCCCATTCAAGGCATCGGCGCCGGGTTCATCCCGGAGAATCTGCACCGCGACGTCCTTGACGGCGTGATTCAGGTGACGAAGGAAGAGGCATTCGAGATGGCCGTGCGCAGCGCCAAGGAAGAGGGCATCTTCGTCGGCGTGTCGTCCGGCGCGGCGTTGGCAGCCGTGCGCAAGAAGCTGGAAGAATTGCCCACGGGCAGCCGGGTGCTGACGTTCTGCTACGACACTGGCGAGCGTTATCTTTCGATTGACGGGCTGTTTGTTTAGCCCGCTTTGCCTGCCCTTCCGCCATCCGGTCGCTTAGACCAGATGCTTAGAAACCGGGTTTCTCGCAGAAACCCGGTTTCTTTTTTGACACTTTGGTCCGAGTCTGGCAAAAGAAGCGCCGGGCGTATGGCTAACGTGCGCAACACTTAACGTGCATCCCGTATCGTTCCACCCGGATATCGCAGGTGCAGGTTCAGCCTGTGTTAACTGGGAGTTGGGATGAACAAGATCAAATCGAGCCTGTTGATTGTGTTGCTTGTCTGTGCAGTGGCCAGTGCGCCTGCGCCAGCGACTTTTGCCGGCGTCATCACGCCCTTGCCGCCTAACGCACAGGTCACCGACGCGGGTCTGACCGACCTGGCCGACGCCGTCCAACCTGGCATAGCCGTGCTCGGCAACACGATCTACGCCACATGGTTGGATGATCGCCTCGGCGGGAGCCAGCCCGATGTGTATTTCTCAAAATCAACCGACGGCGGCGCAACCTGGGGCGCGAACGTGCGCGTGAGTGAAGTGCCGTATGACGATTGGCCGGATGACCCCGTGATCACAGTGCAACCCAATGGCGTGATCTGGATCGCCTGGTATCTGTTCTACACCAGCGGCTCGAATACGGTGAACGACGTGCGGCTGGCCCGCTCGACCAACGGCGGGCAATCCTGGGAGCGCTATACCGTGGTGGATGGCGTGAACGACAACTCGGACTTGTGGCGGCCGGCCATCGCCTCGGACGATGCGCGGGTCTTCGTTCTGTATCGCCTGAAGGGATCGTCGGGCGGCGAGGCTGGCTTTGAGCTGCGGCTGAAGGTGGTGGATACCGCGACGCTGAACGTGACTACGACCACCGTGACGGATGTGCCGGTGCCTGGCCGCGTGACGGGCGGCTTGTTAGATGATGGCCCAGCCACCACGCTGATCCAGCGCGACGGCGTGTTGTGCGCTGCATGGGAAGACCGGCGCAGCACCTTCGCCATCTACAGTGCGTGCTCCACCAACAACGGCGCAAGCTTTAGCGCCAATGCGCCTGTCAGCGGGCCGAACGCCATCTATCCCGTCATCGCGCTGGCACCGGACGGCACGCTGTATGCCACCTATGCGGCCAGCAGCGACGCGCGTAGCAACATCATCCTGCGCAGCTCGACCGACCGCGGGGCGACGTGGGGCGCACCACGACAAATCACCAACATGGAGTCGCCGTTTAAGGTCGGCGTTTGGGACCTGGCCATAGATGCGAACGGCCAAGTGTTGCTGAGCTGGATCAACGACGGCACAAGCGCCAACGATGTGGTCTTGTCCACATCCGTGGATGGCGGCGCGAACTTCAATGCAGTGCTGCCGGTCGAGGATGGCCAGGGCACCTACCCGACCATATCCGATCCATGGGGCGTAAAAATTGCGGCGAGCGGCGAAGGAACAACCACGCGGGCGCATCTGGTCTGGACGGACAATCGCAACACAAAAGGCGAAATCTGGTCTGGCTCGGCCGCGCTGGATGGCGTCGCGCCCACCGCGCCGGCCAACTTACAAGCGCAGGGCGAAGATGCGTCCATTCTGCTGACGTGGCAACCCGCCACCGACGCCAGCGGCGTGCGCGGCTATCGCGTGTATCGCGCGGCGTCCGCAGGCGGGCCATTCACCGAAATCACGCCGCTGCTGGTCAACGCCACGTTTTACCGCGACGTGGGTCTGGACGGCGCGACCTACTTCTACACCGTGGCCGCAGTGGATGCGACCGGCAACACCGGCCCACAATCGAACGTCGCCAACGCCGCGGCGCAAACCGGCGGCGCGCCAGCCATCAACGGCGCAATCGCCTACCAGAGCGGCGCGGATATCAAGATTCGCAATCTGGCCGATGGGTCGGAGCGCACCATCGCCAATGCCAACGGCCCAGAATACTCAACCGACGGCCAGCGGCTCTACCTTCACAGCAGCCGGACGATTTTCTGGCGGCCGGCGGATGGCGACCAGACCACGACCTTCGCCGGCCCGTTCGAAAGCGGTGTCGAGTTCGACATCGCCGGCGACAACACCGCCTTCGCCATCGTTGACATTCGCCAGTTTGGCTCACCCGGTGCGCCGGGCGGCCTGTGCACCGTCACAGAGCCACACTACTTCGAGCGCGCCGGGCAGGAGAAGTATGTCGGGACAAACGCGTTGACCAATGGCATCGCCATTGCTGCCGATCGTCGCTGGATTGCCTACCGCTACAGCGGCTTTTGCAACGTGGCGGGGTCGGGCGTCGTCAGCCCACCGGACTTCTGCCTGGTGCGCACAGCCGACGGAACAGAGACTTGCGTGAAAGGGGCCGACTACCGCGAACCGGACTTCGCGCCATCTGGCAATTGGGTCACCTTCGCTGCGCCACTCAGCGGCCAGCTTGAAATCTGGAAGGCGCGGGTGCAGGATGATGGCTCATTGTCGAACTACACCCAACTCACGCGCGGACCAACCAACCAACCCGCCCGCATGCCGACGTTTTCGACCGACAGCAATTGGATTGTGTTTACCCGTGATGTGGATCCAGGCAACGGCGAGAACTTCGAGTTGTTCGTGGTGCGCAACGACGGCTTTGGCGTGCGGCCGCTGAACGTGCCGGGCGAATATCCCGCGTGGCGCGGTGGTGGGAGCGCGCCACCGCCGCAGGGCTTGTCGAACAAAATTCATGTGCCGCTGGTAGCGAAGTAATCGCACGTTGGCCACGACCTTAGATGCAGTCGTCATGCATCAATCTGCTAGTGCGTATAGCGGGCGTGCACAACATTTAGCGCTCGCCTCGTATCATCCGCCGCAACACAATTGTGTTTCTATCATGCCCAAGGTGGTTGCGCCGCAGTCAGCTTCGAATCCGTTGGATACCCATGAAACACGGAGATGCGATGAACAAACTCAAATCAAGTGCGCTGATGATCGTGCTCGTGTGCGCCGTTGCGCATGCGCCGGCGAGAGGGGCTTTGGCAGGCGTAATCACACCGTTGCCACCCAATGTGCAGGTGACCGATGCGGGCTTATCGCAGTTTTACGACGCCACGCTGCCCGACCTCGCCATCGCTGGCAACACGTTGTATGCCACTTGGAAGGATGAACGTAGCGGCTTCAGCCAGGCTGATGTGTACTTCGCCAAATCCACCGACGGCGGCGCGACATGGAGCACGAATGTGCGCGTCAGTGTGCGGCCATACGACGTCTGGCCGGATGATCCGGCCATCGCCGTGCAGCCCAATGGCACCATCTGGATCGCCTGGTATTTGTTCTACACCGCCGAGTCAACCCTGGTGAACGATGTGCGCTTGGCGCGCTCGACCGACGGCGGACAGACGTTCGAACGCTACACGTTGGTCAACGGCGTAGACGATAACCAGGATCTATGGCGGCCTGCCATCACTGCCGACGAAAATCGGGTGTATGTGCTGTATCGGCTCCGTGGGCAATCGGGCGGTGACGAAGGATTTGACTTGAAGCTGAATGTTGTGGATGCGCAGACGCTCAACACGACCACCACCAACGTGACTGACGCGCCCATCTCCGGCCGAGACACCGGTGGCCTTCTGGATGACGGTCCAGCCACGACGTTGACTCTGCGCAACGGCGTGTTATGCGCAGCGTGGGAAGACCGGCGCAGTACCTTCGCCATTTACAGCGCGTGCTCAACAGACAATGGCGCCAGCTTCGGCCCGAACGCGCCGGTCAGCGGCCCGAACGCTGTGAATCCGATCATCGCCCTGTCGCCCAACGGCACGCTGTATGGCAGCTACACCCTCAGCGGCGATGCGCGCCGCAACATCATTCTGCGCAGTTCGGCCGACCGCGGCGCGACGTGGGGTGTGCCGACGCAAATCACCGACGTCGGCTCGCCCTTTAAGGTAGGAGACTGGGACCTGGTTGTGGACGCGAATGGCCAACTGCTGTTGAGTTGGATCAACAACGGGACGATCGCAAATGACGTCATCCTGGCCACATCGGTGGATGGGGGCAAGAACTTCAGCGGCGTACAGGTCGAAGATGGTCAAGGCCAATTTCCAACTGTATCTGACCCGAACACAGTGAGTGTTGTATTCAGCGGCGAGGGCACCAGCACGCGTGCACATCTCGTTTGGCAAGACAATCGCAATGTGCATGACGAAATCTGGTCGGCCACCGCGGCGCTGGATGGCATCCCGTCTACGCCACCGCCGGGGCTCTCGAACAAGATTCATGTGCCGCTGGTGGCGAAGTAATCTAGCATTGCCCACGGCCTGAAGTCACGGGCAACACATATCCAGCGCCATACAATCGCCGCATGTCATCGCACACCCCACCCTTTTCGATCTGGAACGAGAGCGAAGCGGAAAGCTACACCTGCTATCGCGCGAGCGAGCCGATCATGCTCGACGGCAACCTCGACAAGCCTATTTGGCAGCGCGCGGTCAAGTCGCCGCGCTTTGTGGACATGATCAGCGGCGCGCCGGGTTTCTTCGATACGCGCTGCGCGGCGTTGTGGGACGACGAGGCGCTCTACGTCGCGTTCTGGGTGGAGGAGCCGTTTGTCGAGGCCAAACTAACCGAGCGCGACAGCACGATCTTTCAAGAGAACGACGTCGAAGTGTTCATTGACGGCGGCGACTGTTACTATGAGTTCGAGATCAACGCGCTGAACACGGTCTACGAAGTGTTCTTTATTTGGCAAGACGCGTACCGAAAGTTCGACGCACGCGAGTTCGACGTGCACACGCGCCAGGCCTACACCTTCGGCGGCAATCACGATCGCGACGCGGCTACGTTCTGGCGCGGCACGCACCCGCGCGGTCTGCGCTGGGCCTTCACCGATTGGGACTTCCCCGGCCTGCGCACGGCGGCGCAGGTGCAGGGCACACTCAACCAGAACAGCGATGTGGATCGAGGCTGGACGGTCGAGATCGCCTTTCCGTGGGCGGGGATGGCGCAGTTGGCCAACGGCCGCAGCCTGCCGCCCAAAGACGGCGACGCATGGCGCATCTTCTTCGGGCGCTTCGGCAAGCTAAACGTGTTTGGCCGCGATGTGGGCAACGCCATGTCATTTGGCCGCGTCGGCGACGGCGACAACCACCTGCCTGAGCGCTTCACGCGGGTGACGTTCTCGACGCAGCCGACGCCAGCAGGTGTAGACTGACGGCGTGCCCGATCAACTGACTGCCCAGGGTGTGTCTGACGCCAAGCGCGATGCGCTCGTGATGCGGGTCGCGCTTGCGCTGTTTATCAGCGGCATGGCGGTATTGCTCCTCCTCGCGCTGGCCGCGTCGCTATCGCTGGGCATCCTCCGCCCCAGTTGCGACGGTCAGCCGCTCAACAACCGCGTCGGCGGGTGCTACGTCGCGCCGAATGCAGTCGCTGCGCCTGCGGCCACGAGCAATGTGCCGTCGCTCACCGGCGTCCAGCCAACGCTCACGCCGTAGCCGATCAAGTTTTCGTCAACTCTTCGACAACCACGATTGCATTTTGTGCCAGACACTCTTCTCAACACGTGATTGAGGAGAGTTGGTATGTCCACTGGCCTTTCCCCCCGATTTTCACCACTGGAGCACGTCTTCCGCGTCCGGCTGACGCATGCTCATGACGTCGAACAGCTAACACATATCCCATTTGCATTTCGCGAGCAGTTTCTAGCCTCGCCTGAATTGCCGTATCGTGTCGTGCTTGAAGGCACGATGCACCACATCTGGCATCGCCCTCGCTGGCTTTCGCCGCTGTTCAGGCTGCTGGGCAAAGCTCATATTCTCGTGCCCATCGAAGGCCGGAACATCCCAACACGGCTCGAGGTCGGCGCCAGCCGCGACGCTTGTGGTTTGCCATTTCATGTGTGGCGGCGTGTGTTCGAACTGGCACAACCCTACGAATTCCCGACCACCATTGTCTACAACGGCCAGACAAATCAGGTTGCCGACCTCGTAGGTCCGAACGACATCCTTTACATGGTGTGGACGGCGCGCTACATGCCGCCACGCACTTTCACACTCGCTACGCATTCGGTAGCTTTGAACTTGGGCGGCCGGTTGCTGTGGCTGTCGCCGGTGATCTGGCGGTGGCTACTCGGCGTCGTACGCTTCACACAAACCGTGGATGAGTGCCACGACGACACCGTTCAAATCAGCATCGCCGTACGTCATCCGTTGTTCAGTGACATCTTCGGCTACGACGGAACATTTCGGACTGTGAGAAAGGAGAAGTGAGATGCACACCTCGCGATTGAAGGTAGTCACACGTGGAATGGGTTACGGTGCACTTGCAGGATTGGTGGCTGCTGAGGTCTTTTTAGTTGGCATAAGTGTCGTATCAATTGCACTTGGGCAACTCACCGCCGCACTTGTTGCTATGCTATTTGGTCAAGTCTATGGCGTACTGCCGGCAGTCATCATCGGCGGATTCTCAGGCCTCGTGATCGGTGCCTGCCTCGCTTATGTGCCAAATCAGTTAAGCGGAAGACAGGCTGCTGTCGCTGGAATAGTCATTGCAGCGGCGATGCTCTTAAGTCTTGTAGTCTGGCTAATTTCACGGCAAGACCCGCTAAGTATTCAGAGCAGACCGGATGCTATCGGCGCGGTCGTCTTTCTCACTCCCATCATTGCGCTGTATTTGATTTCAGGGGGCTGGGTGGGATGGAAGCTGTCGTTGGGAGGACATCTTGAGACACACATTGCCAAGAGCAACTGACGCAAGCCGTTTCTGCTCGCTTGGGAGCGACGACGGCAGACCTCTGCTGCGCTTTGTCGCAGTTGGCCTAATTTTGGCCGGCGGGTTTGCCCTATTCCTTACGATCACCGGCAACTTTCTGCCACATGACGAGGCGTATCTGGGCATGACCCAAGAACAGTTGTGCGCCGTCTACGGCTGCCGTGTGGTCGGCTTCATGTTCCACAATCGCGCCTCGTTTGGTGGTGCGCTCATCGCCGTCGGCATCATCAATTTGTGGCTGATTGAATTTCCCCTGCGCCAAGGCGAACGCTGGGCATGGCGTGCCGTCCTGCTGAATTGTGCGATTGGCTTCGCCAGCTTCTTTCTGTATCTGTCGTATGGGTATCTCGACACATGGCATGCGTCTGCCAGCGTGGCACTGTTCGTGGCATTTGCCATCGGCATGATGAAGACGAACGGATCGTTGCGGCCTTGCATTCCGCGCGAGCGGGCGACGTTGACTTGGAACGCTGGCCGCATCCTGTTCATCATGGTTGCCAGTGGCTTGATGGTCAGCGGGCTCATCATCATGACCGTCGGGGCCACGAGTGTGTTTGTGCCGCAAGACCTCACATACATGTGCGCCGATGCACTTGATTTGGCCGCGTTCAACCCAAAGTTGATTGCACTCATCGCCCACGACCGAGCTGGCTTCGGCGGCGCGCTCGTGTCATCGGGCACCGCATTGCTTTTGTGCATGTTGCACGCGCCGCTCTCGCGCAGTCTGTGGCAAGCTCTCGTGTTGATGGGCACCGTGGGATTTGGGTGCACTATTGCCGTGCATATTGGTGTGGGGTACGTGGATCCGATACATCTTGGACCGGCCATAGCAGGCGCTGGCGTGTTCGCTGCTGCCTGTCTGCTCTCATTCACACAATGCCACGTGAACAGGTCATCTTCAATTCATTAGGAACCTGCGAATGCCTCAGCATAATCCACGCTTGTTCTTTCTCCACTCGCGCTATCGCTGGTGGTTCGCCTCGGCCGCGATCTACAACTTCGTCTGGGGAGTGTTGAACATATTTCAACCATTTGCACTGTTCGATGTGCTTAGCATTGATCACCCAAACCCTGCTGCGCTATGGCAGGTAATCGGTATGTTCGTACTTGTTTATGCACCGGCCTATGCGTGGGCAGCGTGTGATCCCATACAACATCGTCACCTTATCTTGATCGGTTTGATCGGCAAAGTGCTTGGCCCGATTGGTTTTGTGTGGTCTGCGTTAACCGGCCAACTGCCGCTCGCCTTCGGGTGGATCATCGTCACAAACGACTTGATCTGGTGGCCTGCGTTCTTTACATTCGCGCGCGACATCTTTCGCTTAAATGGAATACGAGCCACGCTCACGGGTAATTAAACATTGCTCTTCAGAACCCGATTGCGCATCAGATACTCGACAATCTGCGTAACACCGTAATCTATGCCACGCAACATCGTCAGGCTCTGCGCGCCAGACTTCGCCGCCTGCACGAGCTTCACTTGCGCGGCGTATGTCGCCGCCAGCCGCGCCAGCGCAAACGCCTCGCGTTCAGGGCTTTCGATGCGCTTGGCCCACTCGATCGCCTCGCGGCAATCGGCTTCGGCTTCAGCAAAGCGTTTGAGCTGGAGTTCAACCGACGCGCGCTGTTCCAGCACGAAGCTGAGCTCGTGGCCGTGACCAGCGCGCCGAGCCAACGTAACGGCCTCATCGCACAGCGCCAAACCTGCGCTCGCCTCGCCCATTCTGGCTTGCACGTCACCCATTGCACCCAGCAACATCGGCAGGATGCGTGAGTGGCTCATCTCGCGGGCCATCGCCAACCCTTCAGCGTAATGGTCTCGCGCTTGAATCAATTCGCCCAGGCTGGAGTGGGCGTAGCCGATGACGAAGTTGAGCAAGGCCATGCCCTCTTTGTGTCCGACCTCACGCGAGAGCATCAAGCCGTGCGTGGCCAGCGCAATGCCACGCTGCAAATCGCCGCGCTTGGCGGCAATGACGCCCAATCCACCCAAGAGCACCCCTTCGAATTCGCGATGTCCACACGCCTGCGCAACGGCCAGCCCCTCACGTCCACACGCCTCTGCGGCGTCATAGGCGCTGCGCTGGTCGTGCATCACGGCCTGATAGAACAGGACTTCGGCCATCCGCCACTGGTCGTCCGCCGCACGTGAGATTGCCAGGCTCTCATCGTAGTAGCGTGCCGCGGCCGCGTAATCCGCCCGATCATTGGCGACCGTACCAAGGTGTTGCAACAGCTCAGCCGTCAATGACGGCGCGTCGAGTTGGCGCGCCAGCGTCAGCGCCTGTTCGAATAAGGCGTGGGCTTGCGCATACTCACCGCGCTTGATGCGCAACAAGCCCAGGTTCATCCACGCCGTGGCCCGGCTGGTGGTGGGCGCATCGTTCATCGCGCGCAGCGCATGTTCCAACATGTCTTCTGCTTGTTGGTATTCACCGCGCATCTCCATGAAGCGAAACAGCGCTAATGCGCCACGCGCGAACAAGTCGGGCCAACTCGATTCGCGCGCAACATGCAGCGCCGCCATGATGTTGTTCCGCTCTGCGGCGAGCGCGTCGTAGCGCTTGATATTCGCCTCTGCCCACGAGATGTAATGCTCGGTAAAGCGGGCGTGGGCTTCGCCGTCGCGCAATCGGCTGAGGCCATAGTCTCGGATCGTCTGATGCAGGCAATAACGCACGCCGTCGTACTCAACCAAGCCTGCATCCACCAGTGCGTCCAAGGCATCGGCGCTCTGTGCGCTCACAACCAGAGCAGCAGCTTCATCAAAGGTGTTGGGCTTGGCCGGAAAAGTCGCCAGCGCATACAGCGCTCTCTGTGCAGAAGATGAAAGCTGCGCCTCGCTCAGAGCGATGACGCTCGTCAACGTCGTGGGTGTTGTGTCGTCCAGCCCCGCGCGCCGGTCAAGCGGCGATTCGGCCTGTGCCAGCGCGATTCTCGCCTCGGATTCGTGCAGATGAGCCAATTCGCGCTGCAGGCGTCGCGGCTGATGTGCATGACCCACCTGGCGCAACCGGCTGCCGATGAGTGCGAGCGCAAGCGGCAACCCACCGACGACGTCGCACAGCTTGCGCACATCAGCGCCGAAGTGCGCGACAGCTTCGGGCGAGTAGGCTTCGAGCAAGGTCAGGCTGTCGGCGTCGCTCAGTTCGGGCACCTCGATGGCGCTGTTGCCGCCAAACGCAGCGGCGACGACGGGTGAACGCGTCGCGATCAGCCGGGCGCTGCGCGACCCGCCCACGCGCAACGCCAGCGCCGTCGCCTCGTCCCATACGTCATCGGCGATGAGCAACACGCATTTCTCACCCACCGCGTCATGCACGGCCCGGGCAAAATCCGCGAGTGTGCGCGCTTCGCCCAAGCGCGCTGGCGCGACGCCCAAAGCCCGTGCCCACTCGGCGAGCGCCGATTCCGCCTCGCCGTTTGGGCCGACTGTTGCCCAAAGCACGCCATCGCAGAAATGCGCCTTGACCCTTGGATCGGCAGCCACGGCGCTGAGCAATGTCGTCTTGCCGATGCCCGGCAGCCCATGCAACGCGACGGTGTCCCCTTTCCTTAACCGGCCGACGATATCTTCGAGCAATGCTTGCCGGCCAAACACAAGCTGTGGCTTAGGTGGAGGCATGGCAGTCGTGCCGCCATCGGTGCTCGGCGTCGGAAGCGCAGATTCAGTCGGGCGTTCATCCAGGTTTGCCAAACGCTCTGCCAAAAGGTCAATGGCCCGCGCTTGCTCGTGGTTGTAAGTGCCTCGGTCTATGCACAACGCCGCAGCAATGTCATCGCGCGGTTTGCCATCGAAGTAACACCATCTGAGGATGAGGTAAGGCCGCCAGCGCTTGTCAGTTAGGTCTGCGTCAGTGGATGGGGTGGGACGCAAGTCGTCAACGTTGCTAGCAATCAGGTCGCGCAGGGCCAACCCATCGCCCATGTGCGATGACGGATGCCGGCCAGCCACGCGTTGCGCTGCCACAGCGGGCAGTTGGGCCAAAGATGATCTGCCCAAATCGCTCCAGCGCCGCGAGGCGATCATCTTCAGCGCATCGCTCAACACGCGCCGGCGCTGCTGAAGTGTTCCCTCGCTCAACGGGTTCGACATGGCGTCGCCCGAATAATAGCTGGCTTAGTCGCCCTAAGTCACACAGGGACTTTGCCGATGTTGCCTATGACTTGAAGTCATAGGCAACCCGTTCCGAAGCCCAGGCGGGCTATTTGCCTATACGGTCGGCAGTGGCGCTGGCGGTATATCGGCTGAAGGCGCGGACAAACTCTGGCCGGTGAACTGGCGGTAGGCCAGCGTCCACACCGTCGAATAGAAAGCGGTGAACAGCGCGTTGATGATGGCGCTGATGATCACGACGACGATGAAGGTCACTGTCCCCAAGATGATGGTGCCTGCGCCGATGCCGCTCTCACGGCTCGCCCCGATGAAGATACTCACCAGCGTCGGCGCAAACAGCAACCCGGCCACCAGCGTCGCCACAAATCCCACCACCAGGCTGATCACCAACATGATCAGCGCCAGCAGAATAATGTTGCCCAGGTTGCTGCGGAAGACAGCCCAACCTTTGCGCAGCGCATCCATCACGCCCAGGTTGTCCAGCACGATGGCGCGCTCGCCGAACGTCTGTAGCGCCGCCGCCAGGATGCCGTAGATCACGCCGATGCACGCCAGCACGCCGCCGCCGCACAGCAGCAGGAACAACCCGCCCGCGATGCCTGCCCCTGCCTGATCCTCACCCATGGATGCGCCGGCGATGATCGGGATCAATGAGCCGCCGAACAGCAGCACAAACAAAATCGCAAGCAGGATGCCGGGCAGCGCCAACAACAGCGTCAGGCCCAGCAATGACCAGAACTTGCGCGCCCCAGCGCCCCAAGCACGACCGAACGCCGTGCCACCTTCGTCCTCGATCTGTTGTACCCCACCGATCAAGCCGCCGCTGGCGATGATGCTGACGACCCACAAGGCGATGCTGATGATGAATACCACGCACGCAAACCCGGCGATGCCTGCGGCGATCAGACCCGCATTGTTGGCCAGCGTCTCGAAGAAGCGCTCCATTTCCGGGCTGGGTTCGCCCGCCGACCCGGTGGGCGTAAATGAGCCGCCGGGCGAGTTGAAGTTAAACGCGCTGCCGGTGCCCGTGGCCAACGATGCGAGAAAGCCGAGCAGCCACAACACGCGATGCTTCAGCACGATGTTGAATGCACGCGAAATCGTCGTTCCCAAGTCCATGATGGTCTCCTTTGTGTTGGGCGGCGCACTGCGCGCCAAGCCCTCACAGAATACGAACGAGCATGAAGAAGGTTTTAACGCCGGCGTGCGTCACTCCCACTCAATCGTGGCCGGCGGCTTGGTGGTTATATCGTAGGTCACGCGGTTGACGCCTGACACCTCGTTGACAATCCGGCTGCTGATCCGCGCCAGCACGTCGAACGGGATGCGCGCCCAATCGGCCGTCATGAAGTCATCGGTCGTCACGGCGCGGATGGCGACCACCTCGCTGTAGGTGCGGCCATCGCCCATCACACCCACCGTGCGCACGGGCAGCAACACGGCAAACGCCTGCGACGTGGCGCGCATCAGGTCGGCCGCGCGCAGCTCTTCCTGCAGGATGGCGTCGGCCGCGCGTAAGCGCTCCAAGCGCTCCCAAGTGATCTCGCCCAGCACGCGCACCGCCAGCCCCGGCCCGGGGAAGGGCTGCCGCCACACGATGCTGTCGGGCAGGCCCAGCGCGCTGCCGATGGCGCGCACCTCGTCCTTGAACAAATAGCGCAACGGTTCGAGCAACTCGAATTGCATGTCCTTCGGCAGGCCGCCGACGTTGTGATGGGTCTTGATCTTGGCCGCTGCCTGCCGCTCCGGCCCGCGGCTCTCGATCACATCGGGATAAAGCGTGCCCTGGCACAGCAAAGTGGGGAGTGAAGAGTAGGGAGTGGGGAGTGCGCCATTTGCCGTGGTTAACACCTCACTGCCCACAGCCAACTGCTCACTCAACACGCGCTCGAAGATGCGAATGAACTTCTCGCCGATGCGCTTGCGCTTCTCTTCCGGGTCGGTGACGCCGCCCAGCGCATCCAGGAAATCTTCGCTGGCGTTAACCGCGATTAAGCGCATGCCCTGCTCGCGCTCGAACGTTTCGACCACCTGTGCGCCTTCGCCCTTGCGCAACAAGCCAGTGTCCACAAACACGCACGTCAGTTGGTCGCCCACGGCCTTGTGCACCAACGCCGCCGCGACCGACGAATCCACGCCGCCGCTCAATCCGCAGATCACCGGCCGCTCGCCCACCTGCGCGCGAATCTTTGCCACGCTGCTTTCGATGATGTTGTCGGGGTTCCAGGCCCGGTCGCACCCGCAGATGCCGTGCACAAACTGGGCGATGATCTCGCGGCCGTGCTGTGTGTGGTTGACCTCGGGGTGAAACTGAATGCCGAAGATGCGCCGCGCCGGGTCGGCCATACCGGCGATGGGCGAGTTGGCGCTGCGGGCGATCACGCTGAAACCCGGCGGCGCTTGTTCGATGCGGTCGCCGTGACTCATCCATACCTGAATGGCAGATTGCACATTGCAGATTGCAGGCGGCCACAATGTGCAATCTGCAATGTGCAATTCTGCGTGTCCATATTCGCGGTGATTCGACCCTTCCACCCGGCCGCCGAGCGCCTGCGCTAGCAATTGCATGCCGTAGCAGATGCCCAGCACCGGCGCACCGCTCTCTAGCACATACGGCGGCAGTGTTGGCGCGCCGGGGTCATACACGCTGTTGGGGCTGCCGGACAGGATGAACCCGCGCGGCTGCATCGCCATGACTTTGTCACGCGGCGCGTCCCACGGGAAGAGTTCGCAATACACGTTGGCCTCGCGCACGCGGCGGGCGATAAGCTGGGTAAATTGGGAGCCGAAATCGAGGATGGCGATCGCGTCGGGCATGGCGCGATTCTACTCAGCGACGCTGATTACCTGAGGTTTTCCTTTCTTTCGCGGAGATACGGAGAAACCGAGGCGCGGAGATATGGCCAAAAGCCTCCGCATCTTCGAGCCTCCGCGAAAAACCTCAGGCAATCAGTCAGCGACGTTGATCACGATTCATGAGTCATGACTCGCAGCGCACCTGGCAACAATCGAAACGACGCCGGCGCTTCACCGAACAGTTCACCCTCGGCTTCGAGGAAGATGCGTTGGTTTGCATCTGAAGGTGTGATGGGCCTCACCTGCACGTCGCGTGCGCGATAGGTCTTCACCTTGGGATGCGAGAGGTGCGTGCCGCGATACACGCGCGGGAAGGCCAGCGCAAACTCGCCCCGGCTCATCGCCTCGATCACAATTACGTCGAACAGGCCATCGCGCACATCGGCGTTCGGGCTGACCAACATGCCGCCGCCAAAGTAGCGCCCGTTGCACACGGCGATCATGTTGAACTCGCCCTCGAAGGCGCGCTCACCGTCGTCGCTGATCAACGTGACCCGCGCGCGCTTGTTTTCATAGCGCGCCAGCACCTTGAACACGTTGACGAAGTAGGCCAGCGAGCCACCGCGCTTGCCCTCGCGGTTGACGACATCCGACACCTCGCCGTCGAAGCCGAGGCCGGCGATGTTGATGAAGTGCCGCTCGACTGGCTGGCCGGCGCGCATGAACGACGCCAGCCCGACGTCAATCGGCTGCGTCGCCCTGCGCTTGAGCATCGCTGCGATGCCGTCGAGGTCTTTGGGCAAGTTCAGGCCGCGGGCGAAGTCGGTGCCGGTGCCGCTGGGAATGACGCCGAGCGCCGGGCGCTGCGCCACGTTGGTGTCAACGTCGGCGTGCATCAGGCCGTTCACAATCTCGTTCAATGTGCCGTCACCGCCCGCGCAGATCACGGCGTCTTCGCCATCTGCTGCCGCCTGTTCGGCGAGTTCGGTTGCATGGCCGGGCGCTTCCGTCAACGCCACGTCAAATGTCAGGCCCTCGGAGCGCAAGCGGGCTTCAACGCCGCTCCAGCGCAGGCCGGTGGCGCCGTTGGCCGACGCCGGGTTGGTGATGATGAGCATGTTTCGTTCCCTCTCCCCAAGGGGAGAGGGCTAGGGTGAGGGGGCATTCTGCTTATTCGAGCAACCTCGCCGCCTTGCTGCTGTGCGGCTGCAACACGATCTCGGTCGGGCAGACTGTGGGCCTGGAAGCAATGACGAAGCGCGTCGCCTCGGCCACATCGTCAGGCTGGATCACGTCGTCGGGTTTCAACCAATCGGCCAGCATGCCGGTATTGGCCCAACCCGGATAAATCGTGCACACCTTGACGCCGAAGTCGCGCACGTCCTCGAACACGCTGCCGCCGAAGCCTGTGAGCGCGTGTTTGGTGGCGGCGTAACCGGCATTGGTCGGCGCGCTGAACTTGCCGCCCAGTGACGAGATGAAGATCAGCGCACCGCGTCGACCGGCCTGCGCGCCCGCCACGATGTGCGGCGTGGCCAGCCGTGTGGCGTGCATGACGGCGCGCAGGTTCACATCCAACATGCGGTCCCACGCAGCCAGATCAGCGTCGGTGACAGAGCCGAACTGGTGCACGCCGGCGTTGTTAACCAGCACGTTCAACCCGCCCAACGTCTCGACGCACGCATCCACCGCCGAGGCGATCAGCGCCGGCTGCGCCAGGTCGAGCGGCAGGGCCAGCGCCTTTGCGCCGTGGGATTCGCACAGCGCCTTGGTCTCGTCGAGTTCCGCTGCGTTGCGCGCCACCAGCGCCACGGCGCAGCCCTCGCGCGCCAGCAAGAGCGCGATCGCCCGGCCGATGCCGCGTCCCGCGCCGGTCACCAGCGCGACATGTCCTTCGAGCAGCTTCGATGTCGTCATAGGCGTAGATGGTAAATCGAGATTGCAGATCGCAGATCGCAGATTGCAGATTGCAGGTTAGGAGTGGGCAGCGGCGGCGAGCCGTGTGCCTTCGTCGTCTTCGATGGGGTGCTGGATGACCGTACGCAGGTCGCGCCAGTTGGCCACTGCGTCCTCTTGCGTCGTCCAGGTGAAGCGAAACGCGTCGCCCGGCAACAGTTGCGCGGCGCGGTGCAGATCGGCCCGAATGGCGACAGCGACGACGGGATAGCCGCCGGTCGGCTGCGCGTCGGCCATCAGCAAGATCGGTTGGCCATCGGGCGGGACTTGAATCACACCGGTGAAGACGCCGAACGAGGCGACGTCGCGTGTTGTATGTTGGCCCAATGGCTGACCCTCCAGCCGCAGGCCGATGCGGTTCGACGTCGCGCTCACCCGCCACGGCTGTGCTGTCAATGCTTCCATGTCAAACCAGTTAGCCTGCGGGCCGGGCAACAGCCGAACCAGTGGCGCGTAGTCGGGGGGTGACGGCCATGCGCGCCCGGCGATCCGCGCATCATCATGCTCTGACCGCCCGGCGCAAATGACATCGCCTTCGTGCAATGCGCGCCCTGCTAATCCGCCAAAGCCGCCGGGCAAACAGGTACTGCGCGAGCCGAGCACAATCGGCGCTTCGATGCCGCCCGCCAGCGCCAGATACGCCCGCGCGCCGCTTGCCCGCCGCCCCTCGAATTCGATGCGCTGGCCAGCCCGAACGAAGAGGCTTGTCCACAGCGGCAAGGGGTGGCCGTTGAGCATCGCGCCGAGGTCTGCGCCGGTGATTGCCACCACGCACGGGGCGAGTGCCTCAAACACCGCGCCACCGGCGGTGATCTCGATGGCGGCTGCATCCGGCGGGTTGCCCAGCAGGCGATTGGCGATCTCGCAGGCAGTCGCATCCATCGCGCCGGAGACCGGCACGCCCTGATGTTGATATCCCTCGCGGCCGAGGTCTTGAAGCGTGCATAGTGGGCCGGGTGAGAGGACGCGCAGCATGAGCATGATCTCTGGTAGAGACGCGCGATCTCGCGTCTCGCGTCCCTACGATGGAACAAACCTCACCCAATCGCCCGCTTGCAACAGCGACGGCGGCTCGCGCTGCGGGTCGAACAACGTCACGTCCGTCCGGCCGATGAGATGCCAGCCGCCCGGCAGCGCGCTGGGGTAAATGCCGGTCATGCCCGCGGCGATGGCGACCGAGCTGGCTGGCACTGCGCTGCGCGGCGTGCTGCGGCGCGGCAGGTTCAGCGCAGATGGCAGTGGGCCGATGTAGGGGAAGCCGGGCGCAAAGCCGATCATCAGCACGCGCCACGGTTCGGCGCAATGCGCGGCGATGAGTTGTGCTTCCGCCACGCCCAACGCGTGAGCTGCCTCAGCTAAGTCTGGCCCAGCATCACCGTCATAGCGCACGGGGATCTGCACGATGCGCTGCTGCGCGTCGAGCGTTGATGAGGGTCGTGTGGTTGATCTCTCGATGTGACGGCGCACCGCATCCGCTGTGGTTATCAACGGGTCGAAGCGCACAAGCATCGAGTTGATCGTAGGCTGAATGACCTGCACGCCAGCCACGCGCTCGTGTGTAAGGGAACGCGCGAGTGCTGAGACGTGATCATTCGCCAACGCCACATCCGGCTCACGCGCCTCCACCAGCAGCGCCGCTTCGCCCATCGGCGTGATGATCCAATCAGAGCTGCTCATGGCGATGAAAGCGCGACAATGCAACGCCAGCCGCTTCTAACCCCGCGCGCAAGAACGCTGCCTGCCGGGCCGCGCCGGGCGTGTCGCTGTGCAGGCAGATCGTGTCGGCCTCCAGCGGCAGACGCTGACCATCGTAGGTGATGACCTGCTGATCTTGAATGATGCGCAGCGCCTGCGCCAACGCCTGCGCGTCATCCTCGATCAGCGCGCCGGGCAGGCTGCGGTTCCTCAATACGGGTAGAGACGCGCTGCGGCGCGTCTCTACGTCGTAGGCACGATCGGCAAACGCTTCTGCGGCTACGCGTAAGCCATGCGCACGCCCGGCCTCAATCAACGCCGACCCGGCCAGGCCGACGAACACAAGGTTGGGGTCCACTGCGACAACCGCGCGAGCGATAGCGTTGGCGCTGTCGGTGTGCGTGGCTGCATGGTTGTAGAGCGCGCCGTGCGGCTTGACGTGCGTGAGTGCTATGCCTTCGTCTTGCGCGATGTGGGCCAGAGTTGTGATCTGCTCGTGCACAGTCGCCTCAATCTCGTCCGGCTTAAGGGGCAGCACGGCGCGGCCAAAGTTGGCGCGATCCGGATAGCCGGGGTGCGCGCCGGGGCTCACGCCGAGTTGCTGACACAGCCGCAACGTCTCGCGCATAGTAGCTTCGTCGCCGGCATGGCCGCCACAGGCGATGTTGGCCGCGCCGGCGTGCGGCAGGATCAGCGCATCGTCGCCGATGCCCTCACCGCAGTCGCAATTCAAGATGATCTCCATATTTTTAACCACGAAGATGCGAAGTCACGAAGGCCAGGAAGGAACAAATCAACTTCGTGCCTTCGTGCCCTCGTGGTGAAGATGCTTGGTGAAGAAGTCGGCCCGTTTGCGGTAGGCGTCAATCTTGTTCTCAACTTTGGCAAACCCGTGGCCCTCGTCCTCGTAGATCGTCAACTCAACCGGCACGCCGCGCTTGACCAGCAGGTCGTGCACCTGCTCCGTCTCCGCTACCGGGCAGCGCGGGTCGGTGCGCCCGGCAATCAATTGCACCGGCGCGCGCACGCCATCCAAAAAGAAGATGGGCGAGCGGTCGCGGAAGCGCGCCTCGCCTGCAGGCGTGGCCGGGTCGCCCATGTTCTGCACATCCCAATAGCGCAGGTCCTCGCGCTCGGTCGCGAACTCGGTGAACCAGTTGAAATAACCGATGAGCGACGAGCCAGCCGCCCAATACCGGGCGTGCTTGGCCAGGCACATCATGGTCATGTAGCCGCCCTGCGACGCGCCCGTCACGCCCAGCCGCGACGCGCCAGCGAAGCCCTCGCGCAACAGCCAGTTTGCGCCAGCGACGCAATCCAACACATCGCCCCGGCCCAAGTCGTAGCGATTGAGGTACTGATACGCCCGGCCGTAGCCGGTGCTGCCGCGGTAGTTGGGGCAGATCACGGTGTAGCCCACCTGCGCGAAGTGCTGCGGCGCGACGTGCCAGAAGTTGGTGTAAGCCCAGGTTGGCCCGCCGTGGATCAGCACGATCGCACCTGCGTCTTTGCCTCGCGTGCGCGACGGATACACCAGCGCCGGCACGCTCAGGCCATCATGGCTGGCGTAGCGCACGAAATGGGGCTGGATGAAAGCGTCACGGTCAACCTCGGCCTCGATGCCCGCCGTGAGCGGCGCGCAACGCCGCGCGGCGAAGTCATATTCCCACAGGCTGGCCGGCGTGCGGTGGTTGCTGAAGGTGAACACGACCGACGCGCCGACGCGCGCGAACTGCGCGCTCTCGACCACGCCATCCTCCGGCGCGATGCGGGCCACGCCTTCGCCGCTGGCGGCGTCCACCACTTGCACGCTGTGCGCGCCGTCGTCGTTGAGGATATAGAGCAGGCACGAGCCATCGGGCGACCACTCCGGCTGCGTCTCGTCCCAGGCGTTCGTGGCCAGCCAGCGCACTGCGCCAGTGCTCATGTCGAACACGCCGATGTCCTCGCTCTCGCGCATGGACTGAAAGGCGACCTGCGCCCCATCCGGCGAGAAGCGCAGGTGCGCCGCATCGCTGACCGGCAGCGCGCGCAGATCCGAGCCATCGGCGCGCATGACGAAGCCGCCGCGCTCCTGGCCCGTAGTGTGCGCGTCGAAGGCGACCCACGCGCCGTCGCGTGAAACGGCCGCAGCGTTGTCCTGATAGGCATGCCGGGTGAGCGACGTGGCCGCGCCGGTGGTCGCGTCAATCCGGCACAGGGTCATGCGTCCGGCGATGGCGTAGATCGCCACAAACGCATCCCCCTGCGGCAGCCAGTGGGCCGGGGCATAGCCGGCGGCATCTTGCTCCCAGACGCAGCGCGTTGCGCCAGTGGGCAGGTCGAGCAGGTCGAGCAGGTGGTAATCCCAGCGCTCGTCGCCATCGTGATCCTGCGCGAACAAGAGCTGCGAACCCGTAGGCGAGAAGGCCGGCGATGAGACACCCTTGCCATGCCGCGTCAGTTGGGCGATGGCGTGTGTGGTCAGGTCGAGCAGATACAACTCGTTGCGGCCGGTCTTGTTCCACACAAAGGCGACGCGCTCGCCGCTGGGCGATACGTCGAACACGGCATCAACCTCAGGTGCACGAGCCAAGAATTCGATGTCGAGCAAGCTGGGCATGTGGTCAATCGTAATCCAGCCTCACGAGGGCAACAGGTATGCCATCGGCGTAGAGACGCACCGTAGCCCATTCGGGCCACAAGCGGCGCATCTCTGCCTTGCACTATGGTCAGATGTTGAGCCGCCAGTCGTAAGGCTGATAGATCAGCCTGGCTTGGGCGCTCTGTTGGCGCAGCCAATCGCGGCGATCATCATCGGGCAAGTAGGCGATGAGAAAAGAGATCACGCCGGCGCGTCCGCCAAAGTCGCGCGCATACCACTTGAAGATGGGTGATAACGTGATGACGCCGTTGGCGCGATCGAGCGCTGCCGACCCATCCACAAAGCCGCGCGCAGCCAGATCGAGTTGCTGATCGAGGCGCGCGGCGTCATACACGCCGATGGGCGGGCACGAGCGGCTGGCGCAATTCAGCGCGAAGTGGATGCGCGGGTCGAGCGGGCGGATCACCCATGCGGCGCGCAGATCGCGCGGGGCGAATTGCGGGCCAGGGATGAAAGGGCTGCCGGCGTTGGCGCGCAAGATGCCGTGCTCGATGTCGTCGCAACTGACGCACATGCCGCCGACGGCATAGGCGGCGCGGCGAAAGAACGTGAGCAGCCCCAGTCGGCCCTCGGTCACGCTGCGCTGCACGCCAAATGCGACCACTGAATCCATCACCAGCGCGTTGTAGAGGTTGATCCAGAAAGCCAATCGCTCCTCGCGCGTCGTCAGGCAGGCCGGGTCGAAGGCGCGCAGCCGGGGCAGCCACGCGCGCCGGTATTCGGCATAGGCGTCGCTGTGGCGCAAGCGGGCGTAATCCACATGCGCGCCGTCGTCGCTGATGGCCAGCGCCTTGATGCGGTTCATGGCGCGCATCAGGTCTGCGGCGGCCGCGTTGCTCGGCAGGCCGTCGGAGGCTGAGCCATCGCTTTCGCACCGGCCCGCGCCGAACAGCGCCGCCAGCGCGGCGTCGCGCGCGCGAATCAGCGGTTCACTCAGCGATTGCACAGATGCCATATCTACAATCCCGTAGTCCTGTCCATGGACAGGCATCGTATAGGAGTGATGTGAAAAGACGCTTACAAGGGTTGATGGGTGTGTTGCTCGCGGCGCTGCTGGCGCTGGCGGGTTGCTCTGGCGGGCCGCTGGCCCCTGGCGGGTCTGGCGGGGATGAGGTGAGCGCGGTGTTGGACGCCTTGCGCCGCGACGAAAATACCGATCGGTTTGCCCGCGCGCTGGAGCCACGCGACTTCGTCTTCCCGCAAGATCACGGCCCGCACGACGCGTATCAGACCGAGTGGTGGTATTACACCGGCAACTTGTTCACGGCCGAGGGCCGCCACTTCGGCTATCAGTTCACCCTGTTCCGCCGCGCGTTGCTGCCGCCCGACGAGCAGGCCGCCGTTGCGGCACGCAGCAGCGACCTGGCCTTCAGCCAACTGTATTTCGCCCACTTCGCCATCACCGACAGCGGGGCGAACGAGCACGTGGCGTTCGAGCGCTACAGCCGCAACGCCGCCGGGCTGGCTGGGGCGCAAGCCGAGCCGTTCCGCGCGTTCATCGAGGACTGGACGGTGGAGACGACGGACGGCAAAGGGGCCGAAGCGGTGCGCATTCGGGCGCAGCAGGATGGCTATGCCATTGACCTCGACCTGACCATGAGCAAGCCCATCGTGCTGCACGGCGACCGCGGTTTGAGCGCCAAATCGCGCGAGCCGGGCAATGCGTCGTATTACTACTCGATGACGCGCATGGCCACGCAGGGCGAGGTCACCACCCCGCAGGGTGTGTTCGAGGTGACGGGGAACAGTTGGCTGGACCGCGAGTGGAGCACGAGCGTGCTGAGCGAAAACACCGAGGGCTGGGACTGGTTCGCCGTGCAGTTGGACGACAACCGCGAAGTGATGTACTTCCAACTGCGCGAGAAGGGCACGGGCGGCATCGTGTTCGATAAGGGCACGTATGTCGCGGCCGACGGCACCTCGACCCTGATCCCCAGCGGCGGCGCGACCATCGAGGTGTTGGAGCGGTGGACCAGCCCGCACAGTGGCGCGGAATATCCGGTCAAGTGGCGCATGAACATCCCGGAACATGAACTGGATCTGACGATCACGCCGCGCTTCAATGATCAGGAGATGAATCTGTCGCAGCGCTATTGGGAAGGCGCGGTGATCATCGAAGGTATGTCGGCCGGCCAGCCGATCCGAGGCGTGGGCTATGTGGAGATGACCGGCTACGGCGCGAACGAAATTCCGGAGCGGTAGGGGCGCGTCCTTCGACAGGCTCAGGATGTGCGTCTCTACGTGCGCAAACGCGGCACCCATGTCCACAGCGTCGCGCCATCGTTGAAGCCGAGCGGCGCAAATGCCTGAAGCGTCATCACAAATAGGTTCTCCAGGAATCCGAACAACAGCAGCCACCACAGCGCCGTGCCCTGCATGGTCAGCAAGACCAGCACGCCAAATGCGATTGTGAGGATGGCGCTGGCGATGGGCCCGCCCATGGCGCGCTGCACATGCACTTTGGCCGGCAGTTCGCCCTCGTCCTGTGGATACACGTTGATGGCGAAGACCGTCCACAGCCGCAAACCGATCATCGGATGGCCGGTCAGGCGCGCGGCGATGACGTGGCCAAGGTCGTGCCACAGGCCGGAGAACCAGTGAATCGCCGTGGCGGCGAGGCCAGCCAGCGCGGCGTCCAACACCGGCAGCCGAAACAACACCAGCGCGCCGAGCGACAACGCCAGCCACAGCGCAAGCGTGCACGGCAGCGCGTTGCGGTCGGCAGTGATCGTCAGGCCAAGTAGCTTCATGGCCGCTTCATGCCCAACTGTTCCATCTCCCATTTCAACGCGATGGGCAGGCCCGCTTCGAGCGAGCGCGGGTTCCAGCCGAGTTCGCGCTTGGCCTTGTCGTTCTTGCCGATGTAGCTGGCTGTGCTCACGCGCAGAAATTCGCCGGTGTAGAGCGGTGGCAGGTTGATTGCACCGTCAATCAGACCGGTCAGCCCAGCAGTGGCTTTGACCATCGCCGGCGGCATGACCAGCTTGGGCGCAGGCACACCCGTGATCCTTTCGGCCAGGTGCATCGCCTCGACGAATGTATGCACCGGCCCGCAGGTGAAGTAGTTTTGGCCGACCACGCCTTTGTCCATCGCCAGCAGGTGCGCCTGCGCGATGTCGTCAATGTAGCCCCAGGCATAGGCCGTGCCGCTGACCAGCATCGGCAACTGGCGTTTGAGATACAGCACAAACGTGTCGTGGCTCGGCCCTTGATCGCCCGGCCCGTAGACCAGCCCCGGCTGCACGATGACCAGCGGCAGGCCGTCCTTGATCATGGCCTCGGCGATGTCGTGCGCAGCGGCTTTGGTGCGGTCGTATTCACTGATGTGCTGGCCGGTGAAGCGATATGACTCATCCACCATCTGGCCATGCGTGTCGCTGTTCACGGCCAGCGTGCTGGTGTAGACGCCTTTGGGAATCTTCAATTCGCGCATCAGTTCCAGCACGTTGCGCGTGCCGTCAATGTTGATCTTCGCGCCGTCGCGCTTGTCCTTGACGCCGACTTTGTACCAGCCGGCGATGTGAAACACGCCGTCGGTTCCGGCCATGGGTGCGCGCATGCTCTCGCGGTCGGTGATGTCGCCCTTGCGCACGTCCACGCCCATCGCCCGCAGGTCGCCGGCCTTGTCGGGGTTGCGGGCGATGGCGATGACGTCATGCCCTCGGGCGCGCAACTGGCGCGCCACTTCCTTGCCCACAAACCCGGTCGCGCCGGTGACGAAGTATTTCATGATCGGCCTTCTCCAACTTGAGAGATGGGCGAAGTGTAGCCGTCATCTGGCGACGTAGTGTGCCGGAAAACGAAAAGACCTCCGGGGTCTTGGAGACCCCGGAGGTCTGACAGGTGCGTCACTTTCCGTTGTAGCCGTGCGGGTGCGCGCTGTGCCATTCCCACGCGCTGCGCACGATCTCTTCCAAGCTGGCGTATTTCGGCTCCCAGCCCAACTCGCGGCTGATGCTCTCGGATGAGGCAATCAGCACAGCCGGGTCGCCGGCGCGGCGCGGGCCGACGATGGCCGGGATGGGGTGACCGGTGACGCGGCGCGCGGTGTCAATCACTTCTTTCACGGTGTAGCCCTTGCCGTTGCCGAGGTTGTACTTGCGCGTGCCGAGCGTGTCGAGCGCCTCCATCGCCAGGATGTGCGCGTGAGCCAGGTCAATCACGTGGATGTAGTCGCGCACGCACGTGCCGTCCTGGGTCGGGTAGTCGTCGCCGAAAATAGTGATGTGCTCGCGCTGGCCGAGCGCGACTTGCAGCACCAGCGGGATGAGATGCGTCTCGGGCGTGTGATCCTCGCCACGATCCGGCGAGTCGCCGCAGGCGTTGAAGTAGCGCAGGCAGGCATACTTCACGCCGTAAATTCGATTAAACCAATACAGCAGCCGCTCGACAAAGAACTTGCTCTCGCCGTAGGGCGAGCCGGGGATGATGGGGAAGTTCTCGTCAATCGAATCAATCTTTTTATCGGCCGGCAGGTCAAACAGGTTGGCCGTGCTCGACAGGATGAAGCGCTTGACGTCGTGGGCGACGGCCTGTTCCAGCAGATTAGCCGCGTTGACCAGGTTGTCGCGCAGATACATCAGCGGCTTGTCCATGCTCTCGCCCACCAGCGTGTAACTGGCGAAGTGCATGATGCCATCAATGCCGGGGTTATCGTCGAACAGCGCCTTGACGGCGGCGGTATCGGCCAGGTCGCCCTGCACGAACTTGGCCTTGGGGTGCACGGCGGCGGCGTGGCCCTGATACAGGTTGTCGAACACGACCACCTCGTAGCCGGCCTTGATCAGCTCCTGCGTGGTCATGCTGCCGATGTAGCCGGCCCCGCCGGTGACGAGGATCTTGTTGAGTGACTTCATGGTGTGGTTGCCCCCTCTGAAGGCGCGTTGATGGGATTGTAGCGATGCGCGTCATGCGCCTAGAGGACAGTCGGGCGCGGGGCAGGAGGCTGCACGGAATGTGTGTTTGCATGCGGGCGATTGAAATCGCGCCTATGGAGCCTTCGGCTGATCGCCCGCCTGCGCGGGCGAAATATGCGTCGGCGCAGGCCGACGCTCGGCGGCACGCCCTAAAGGCGCAACCTCGGTCGCCCGCTATTCGGAAGCGGGAACATCCTCATAACACGCCTCGAGTTCATCCCAGAGATCGCTCGACAGATGGTGTTCTTTTTGTTGCTCGACATATCTCGCAACGCGATTCACATCTGACTTGCTCACTGTGAATGCGCCATAGCTGCCCTGCCATTTGAACTGCGCATCCGACTTATGCACGTCATTCACAAAGTGCGACGATACGCCTTTGAGTTGCTTCACCAGATCAGCCACGCTGATGGTGCTCAGCAGCATCAACAGGATGTGCACATGATCACCCACACAATTTAGCGCAATGACTTTGCAGTTGTACCGGATGGCTTCGCTCTCAATGTTGCGGAGCAGTGGCCGTTCGATTCGAGGGGTGATGAGCGGCAGCCGATCCCATGTGGCCCACACCAGATGCAGGAACATCACAAGTTTGTTGCGACGCATGCATATGTTTTACCGAGCAGTTGAAACTGCGTCTATCGGGCCTTCGACCTATCGCCCGCCTTCCCAGCGGTCATGCGTCCACGAAGGTAGACGCTCAGCCACAGGCTCTTCAGACGCAACCTCGCTTGCCTGCTTACGAAGACAAAGCCGCGTCCAACGCCTCGCCCAGGCTGCGCACCGGCAGCAGTTGTAACCCGGCCGGCGGATGCTCGATCTTGCGCGCGGTCTTGGGCAAAATGCAGCGGCTGAAGCCGAGCTTGGCAGCCTCGTTCAGGCGGGCATTCAGTTGGCTGACGCTGCGAATCTCGCCGCTCAGGCCGACCTCGCCGATGACGGTCATGTCGTTCGGCACGGGCGCGCCTTTGTGTGCGCTGGCGATGGCCACCGCCGCCGCCAGGTCGGCCGCCGGCTCGTCAATCGTCATCCCCCCGACGATGTTGACGAACACGTCCACCTCGTGCAGCTTGACACCGACGCGCTTGCCCAGCACTGCTAGCAGCAAGTGCAGCCGGTTGTAATCGAAGCCATTGGCGGTGCGGCGCGGCATCGGGTTCTGCGTGGTGCTGGTCAGCGCCTGCACTTCCACCAGCAACGGGCGTGTGCCCTCCATCGTCACCGCCACAGTGCTGCCGGGTGAGTTGGGCATGCGCTCAGCAAGGAACGCCTCGCTCGGGTTGGTGACCTCGCGCATGCCGTCGCCCGCCATCTCGAACACGCCGACCTCGTTGGTCGCGCCAAAGCGATTCTTGATCGAACGCAGCATGCGAAATGAGTGAAAGCGGTCGCCCTCCAGTTGCAGCACAGTGTCCACGATGTGCTCCAGCACTTTGGGGCCGGCGATGTTGCCCTCTTTGGTCACGTGGCCGACGATGAACACGGCCACGTTGTGACCCTTGGCCACGGCCTGCAGGCGCTGGGCGCATTCGCGCACCTGCGTCACTGTGCCGGGCGAGGACTGTGAGCCGTCCGAATACATCGTCTGGATCGAGTCCACGATGCACAGCTTGGGCTTCATGCCCTCAATGGCCTCGACCGCGCTTTCGAGGTTGGTCTCGGTGAGCAAATACAGCTCGCTGTCGCCCACGCCTAGCCGGTCGGCCCGCATCTTGATCTGCTGGCCGCTCTCCTCGCCGCTGATGTAAAGCGTCGGGCCGATGTGCTTGGCCGTCATCACCGCACTCTGCAACAGCAGCGTGCTCTTGCCGATGCCGGGGTCGCCGCCGATGAGCACGAGCGAACCGGGCACGATGCCCCCGCCCAGCACACGGCTGAATTCGCCGATGGGCAATTGCATGCGCTGCACGGCATCGGACTTGATGTCGGCCAGCTTCTGCGGGGTGACGTTGAAGGTGCGGACGTTGCTGTGCGAGCCGCTTGAGCGCGCCTCAACGACTTCTTCGGCCAGCGTGTTCCACTCGCCGCAGTCGGGGCACTTGCCAGCCCAGCGCATTTGCACGCTGCCGCAATTGGTGCATACGAATTGCGACTTGAGTCTGGGAGCGGCTGTCTTCGGCATGGCCGAAGTTTAGCACGGATGTTCTACGCCTCGTCTGCTCGGTCTGAACAATGGCAAGACGCAACTGTGCGTCATAGACCGCGCCGAACACGGCGCATAGCCCCTGAAACGCCGCCAGGCAAATCAAGACAGCGGAGGGCTGTCGAATCAGCGCTGCAAAGGGCATCGTGTTGACAACCGGCAAAGTCATCGCCTGTTCCGTCAGCACTACTGGCGCAATCACAAACACAGCCAGCGCAGCAGCTACGATTAACCGCCGGCACCACGTATGCACAATGACAGCTAGCGCATGCTGGAATCCCCAGTGAGCTGTATCCACCGCCGACGGCCTTATCGCCGCCGTGGTCAACTGAAATTGCAGTATGGGTTCGACGAACAGCAACAGCAGCAGGCTGATCAAGAAGATCAACATTGGTGCAGCGTTGGATGAAGGGGCTGGCGCAATGATCGCTGCGCCTGTGGCCGCACCGCCATAGGCATCAAACAAATGCTGCTCGTAGCTCGGCGGCAGATGCATCGAAGGGATCATGGCCCGGCCCCAGGGCACGAATGCGTCGAACGGCGATCCGCCGCTAGCGATAAGCGCGTCGAGCATGCGCAGTGCCGTCACCCGCCACGCGCCATCAAGCGTGATGCTGACTTGTCCCACGTTTGCCAGGTCGGCCGCGGTATCGCGCAAGATTGCATTGATGCCGATGGCGCAACCCGCGACCAACGCGCCGTGCAACACGGTGCCGACGCTGAGCCATCGCCAGCGCTGCAGTGCGCGCACAACCGGCAGACCGACATCGCGACACAACAGCGTCGCAACCGCGCCGCGACCGATAACTGCCGCCGCCAGACCTAACCCGGCCTGAATGATGAGCACACCGAGCAGAGCCGTGTTCGCCGTGATGTGGCCGATGCCCTGGTATGTCGCGAATGGGCCGGTCGCATGAGGGTATGGGCTCAAGCCCAGCGCGACAGCCAAGCCCACGCCAACCAAGCTTGGCCCGGCGAACACGAACACCGCCAGAGCCAATAGCGGCAGCGCGTGCCGAAAAAACGTAGACGTGGCCTCGCACCACACCATCACCATCAATCGCACACCGCCCCCCTGTGTCTGATACCGAGCCAGCGTCCTCCTCTCCCCCTGTTCGAGCGCGAGGAGGATGCTGGCAAGGCGCGGATGTCCCGTCCGCGAAACGACTGTGCACACGGCGACGCCCTTGCAAACGCCACCGCATGTGCTTGAATGGTGGGGCGACTGTCCTGTTCAAAACAAGCCCTTGCACTGTTCAAAGCGTGAACACTTGTGTCCCCAAGTGCTCACGTTGTTTTTCGGTTAAAAGGGGGTATGCGTGAGCCACCCATTCGGCGATCTCGTTAGCCAACACCTGCACCGCAAGCACGGCCTCAGCCAGAGCAAGCTGGCCGCTGGGATTCTGCAAGCGCCCAGCATCATCACTGCCATGTGCAAGGGCCGACGACTGACCGGCCCGCAAGCGCGTGAGCGCGTGGTGGCAATCATCGGCTGGCTGCACGCACAGGGTGCGTTGGACACGTTGGACGAAGCCAATGCCCTGCTGGACGTGGCGGGCATGTCTAACCTCAATGGATGGGCCGCAGCTGAAGTGAAGTTGGCGCAGATGTTGCGGCCATCACCCGGCGCGCCTTCCTCTTCATCAAAGACCACGCCCAGGCACAACCTACCCGCGCCTGCGACCTCGCTCATTGGGCGGGCCGATGACATAGCCGCCGCCCGTGCACTGCTCAGCCGCGACGACGTGCGTCTGGTCGCGTTCCTTGGTCCGCCCGGCGTGGGCAAGACGCGATTGGCGCTGCGAGTGGCGTGGGACGTGCGAGACGAATTTGCCGATGGGGTTTGGTTTGTTCCGCTGGCGTCGGTCAGCGACGCTCAACTCGTTGCCTCGGCCATTGTGCAGGCGCTTGACCTGCCGAACGTCAGTGCGCCGCCACTCGTGCTGTTGAGGAATCACTTACGCGATCAGCAGTTGCTGCTCGTCTTGGATAACTTCGAGCAACTCCTGGACGCAACAACCATCGTGGCCGAATTGCTGGCGTCTGCGCCAAGTATCAAGATTCTTACCACCAGCCGCGCGGCGTTGCTGCTGTCCGGCGAGCACCTGTTAGAGGTACAGCCACTGGCGGAGCTGCCCGCGGTCGAACTGTTCGTGCAGCGGGCGCAAGCGATCAAGCCCGGCTTTGCACTTTCGGATGGCAATGCGCAGACCGTAGCTGAGATCTGCCGTCGGCTGGACGGTCTGCCGCTGGCGATTGAACTGGCCGCCGCACGCGTCCGCATGTTCGATCCGGCGCAGCTTCTGGCTCGGTTGTCATCGCGGCTCGACCTGCTGACCAGCCACGCTCAAGACCTGCCCGCGCGTCAGCGAACGCTACGAGGCACGATCGAGTGGAGCTACAACCTGCTCGTGCCCGAAGAGCAGACGCTGTTTCGGCGATTAAGCATCTTTGCAGGAGGCTGTTCGTTGGAGGCGGCGGAGCGCGTTGCTGGGGATGGGCTGCAAACGCCAATACTTGACTTGTTGTGGTCGCTGGCCGACAAGAGCCTGATCAAGCTTGACGTGGTGGACAATGAGATGCGCATCTCCTTGTTGGAGACGCTGAGGGAGTATGCGCTGGCACAACTGACCGCGAGCGGCGAAAGTGATGCTTTGTTCACACGACACACGGAGTTTTACGTCCGACACTTCGAAGCAGTCGGTGATATTGGCATGGGAGCGAATTGGATGGATAGGGCAGGAGCGCCAGCTTTACGGAGACGTTTAGACCGCGAAGCAGGCAACTGGCGAGCAGCATTGGCCTATGCCCGCCAAACGGAGGACGTGGAGTCGCTGTCACATATTGTGATCGCGCCAATGACGCAGAGCATGCAGATTTCGCCAGAAAGCGGCGGCTGGTTGTGGTTGGCAGATCTGTTCGCAAAACCTCACAAAGGCGTATCGCCTTTGATGCGAGCAAAAGCGCTGCGTAATCTGGCTAGCATCTTGAGCAGCGATGTCAGCAATCTGGCACTGAGTTGGACGATGTTCGAGGAAAGCGCACAAATATTTGGGGCGCTTGGTGAGGCGCGTGAACGGGCCAAGTGCTTGGTCCAGCTGACAGTTCTCGCTTGGCTACAGGGCAAATTTGAGATCGGCAAGCAGCATGGCCAATGCAGCGTAGAGATACTCGAACACGAGGGCGATGACGCGGCATTTGCTGACGCGCGACAATGGCTAGGCGCAATTGCCCGTGATCAGGGTCAGTTTGACATCGCGCATCAGTTGTTCAACCAGAGCTTGATGCACTTTCGCAGATCGCAAAACTTGGTCGGCCAAGGATTGACGCTCAATGGCTTGGGCGATCTGGCTTTTGACCGAGGAGACTATGCAGAGGCGTTAGTGTGTTGCGGAGGTGCACAGCGAGACTGGCGCGAATTTGGCTTGTATCCCAATTTTGCGCTTAGAACCCCGGCACGAATCGCCTATCAACAGGACAACCCAGCTAGGGCAGATGAATTGCTTTCAGTATGTGTCGCTGAGTTGCGTTTGTGGGAGAACTCAGTTCTCTTGAGTTTTGCTCTCCATCACCTCGGCATCGCAAAACATCTACTTGGCGGCGAGGTGGGTATGTCGCTTTTGCGCGAAGCGCTGACGATTCAACATCGTGCGCTGCATCGGTTGCAGATTTCCGAAAGCCTGGAGCGGTTCGCGTGGATCGCGGCGGACACGCATCAACCTGAAAGGGCGGCACGGCTGTTCGGCGCGGCTGACGCGCTGCGCAAGTGGATGGGCGCACCGTTGCCATTAGGCGACAAACCACTCTACGACCGCTATCTTGAGATGGCGCACGCCGCGCTGGACAGCGACGCCTTCGGACAGGCTTGGGCAGAGGGCGCGGGCATGACGCTTGACCAGGCGGTGGCGTATGCCCTGGCCGAGAACAACTGAGGAGTCGGACTGCTTGAAGCAGTCCGACTCCTTCGTGTGTCAGCGCCGAATATAGCGATCCATCCGGCCGATGAATCGCAGCTTCTCCTCGGAGATGGCGTCGGCTTGACCATTCAAGATTGCTTCCACACCGTCAAGCGTTTCGGCCAGTGGCACGTATTCGCCCAACAGGTTGGTGTAGAGCTCGGCCACGGCCAGCGGCTGCGAGAAGAAGGCGTGCAGCTTGCGCGCCCGCTCCACATCACGCCGGTCGGCGTCGGTCGCCAGCGCGCTCAGGCCGCGCGGGTCTTTGTCCACGATGGTGCGCAGGTCCTCAAACCGGCGCAACAGCATGCGCGCCTGCCGTTGCAAGCGCGCATGCCGCTCGTTCAACGTCAACGACGAACGCGAGTGCAGCGGGTCAATCGAGGGCCACAGGCCGTTCATCGCGCGCCACACTTCAAACGTGACCACCGAATCCAGGTTCGCAAATTCCTCTGGCTCCGCGCCGGCGGTGTAGTCGCCATACCAGATCAAGGTAACCGTGGCTTGTGCCCCCGCCCCCAGCCTCCCCTTCGCTTCGCTACGAGGACGTTCCGCCTCCCTGCTGGGGAGGGGGGACGGACTTTCTTGGCCGATAAACGCCGCATCGGCGAAGAGAAGCACTTCGCCCGTGCGCGCCTTTGCCGCAGCCAGCGCCTCGTCGGCGGCGCGCTTGAACGACGCCGCGTCACCCGCCGTGGCGTAAATCACTGTCACTTCGTCGGCCAACCCAGACTCGTGGAACTGCAGCGCCATGTCATGCAGGGTGTAGCCGTCTTTCTCGACGCCGAGGAAGATCGAATGCCCACCGTAGTGCCAGGCCATCGTCTCGATCAGCGATTCGATAGTCACCACTTTGCCCACGCCGCTCTTGGGCGTGAAGATGGCGTTGACGCCGCCGCGCTTCAACGGCGCGAAGAAGTCAATGATCTTCAAGCCTGTCTCGAGGATGGGCGTGCTGCGATTGGAGGCAACTTTCGTTCTGACCTTTGCCCCCTCCCCCCGCCCCTCCCCGTTGGGGAGGGGGGATTTGGTGCGCAACGCATCCGCGATGCCGGGGTGGCCGCGATACACGGCCCAGTCCAGCGCTGCCCGGCCGCTCGAATCCTTCACACCGACGGGCGCGCCTGCATCAAGCAGCAGCCGCGCCGACTCGGCATCGCCGTAATAGGCGGCCAGGTGCAGCGGCGTGTGGCCACCTTCGTCGGTCTCGCCTGGGTTCGCGCCGGTCTGCAACAAGCGGCGCGTCATCTCCGGCCGGCGCATCATGGCCGCGATGTGCAATGGCGTAGCGCGCCAGCTCTTGGTGCGCACATTCACGTCGGCCCCGTTGGCGAGGGCGCCTTCCAGCAGCGCGTCGAGCAACTTGGCGTCGTCAGTCGCAGTGGCCCAGTGCAGGGCGGTGTAGCCAAGCGGCCAGTAGTTCGTATTGGGCAGCACGCCCCATTCGGTGCGCGCGTCCATTAGTTCGGGGTGAGCCTTGAGCAGCGCCCTCACCCGCATCGCGTCGTGCTGCTGCAATGCAATGAAGAACTGCACCTTGTCTCTCAGGTCGTCCGCCTTTTCAGGCATCACGTTCGTCATGTCTTGCATCTCCTCCCGCAAGCGATTGCGGGCCAAAAACAGTCCCTTCTTCACGCTGGCCAGCGGCAAGTCGAGGAGGTTCACGATCTCCTGTTGCGAGTAGCCATCGAGGTAGAACAGGCTGACCAGCGCCTGCTGCCTTGCTGGCAGGCCAACGAGCGCATCGCGCACGCGCTGGCGCACGTAGAGCGATTCCAGCGATTCGGACAGCCCATCGCCATCGCCGTCGCTCAACTCGCCGAAGTCGTCCAGCGGCCACTCGCGCGCGCCGTGGCGCAACTGCCGGTCGGCGTGCTTGAGGGCAATGCGGCGGAACCAGCCGGGGAATGCCGCCGGGTCGCGCAGATTACCCAGGCTGAGATAGGCGTCTACAAAGGCGTCCTGCGCCGCGTCGCGGGCCAGATGTGCGTCGCCCAGCATGTGCTCACCGATGGCGATGGCCATGCGCTCAAAGCGCGCCACGATCTGGCCGAAGGCATCCGGATCGCCATCTTGCGCGGCGACGACGAGCACTCGCAACTCGGTATCGGTCACATCCTCTTCCTGCTTCAAAGGCCTTCTGATAAAAAGTCCCTTTTCGGCAGGGAAAGGTTACCCGCGAAAGAAAACCTCCGGGGTCTGGCAGACCCCGGAGGCTTCACTATCACATCAGCGCTTGCGCTGCTATCGCACGTAGCGAACAGTCATCGTCGCGCGGGTGTAGGCCGGGCCGGCCGCGCCGCAGGCGGTGAACAGCATCGCCGCCGCCAGCAGCGTGATCACGATAGTTTTCAGATTGCGCCGTTTCATAGGCTTCGCTCGCATCTCAATAGTCGCGCCGTTGCGCAATCGCCGCACGACGGACGCTCAATCGAAAAGATGCGGCTGATATACTGATTTTGATGATTGGACGTGTCTTTCGTAAGGGCGAACGCCGCAGTCACCTTCGAATCCGCTGCCTTGCCCCTACTGTGATATTGGCCCTGCTCCTGGCGGCTTGTGCCGCTGGTGAGCCGCTCAGCGACGTGTCGGTCGCGCCCAGCCTCATCAGCCCCAATGCCGACGGCAGCGCCGACCTGGCTCGCATCAGTTACAGAATCCACGCACCATCCACCGTGTCAATCTATTTGACGGACGCCAACGGCCAAAGATACGACGTGCGGCGCGATGCCCTACGGCCCGCCATCCCGCAGCCGTATGAAGTGTTGTTCAATGGCATCGCCAATGATGGGCGCATGCTGCCTAATGGCGACTACACCTGGACGGTTGAGGCGAGGGCGCAGGATGGCCGCATCTCGACCCAGTCCGGTCAACTGACCATCCAGAACGCGGACGCCACGTTCCCCAAGATTCAAGACTTCACCGTCTCGACCAACACGTTCACACCCAATCGAGACTCGATCGAGGACGAGGTCTATATCAACGTCGTCACCACCAAGCCGTCGAGGTTGAGCGTATATGTGCTGGGGCCAAACGGCTTCCGGTTCGACATCCCGCGTCAGGAAACCGCGTTGAGCGAACAGCCAGCCGATGGCATCCTGCCCGCAGGCCGCTATTTCTACAACTACGACGGCGGCATCAACCTGGGGGCCGATCCGCCCGAGGACGGCGACTACATGCTGGTGGCGGAGAGCAGTGACCTCATCGGCCAACGCGACACGCTCACCCAACCACTGACGATCAAAGACAGCGGCCGGCCGACGGCCGAGATCATGACCCAGCCGAATGGCAGCGGCTTCGAGTGGAGCGGCGTGGGCAACGGCACAGAAGCGACGCTGAAGCTGGGCGACACGCTGTATTTCACCACCACCATCAAGAACGTCGGCAACACGCCTATTCGTACCGGCGGCCCATTCGACCCTGATGCGTGCTACAGCATGGAGACCAACCGCTACACCAAGGGCTTTGCCGAGGAGCCGGGCGTGTGGCGCGTGGGCGTAGACTACGAAACCAACACCGGCGAGGATCATCCCTGGCGCTGGGCCGTGGGCACGTTGGATGAGTTAGATGAAGTTGAGCACAACGGCGACACGCTGTATTACCTAGCGCCCGGCAAACAGGTGCAGGTGCGCGGCTGCATCGTGCTGGACAAGATTCCCAAACGCAACCCGTTCCGCGTGTGGGGCGCGCTGATTCAAGAGCAGGTCGAGATCGCGCCGATCAACAGCCGGGTGACGCCAATTCTGGTGCAGTTGGTCGAACCGTGATGCATGCCGGACTCCGGCGCAATACATCACTCCTCTTCATCGTTGGCGCATTACTGCTGATTGGGTTTGCGCTGCGCGTGTACCAGCTCAACGACTCCGAACTCGCCGGCGTGACCAACGACGAAGGCTGGACGTATCAATTCATCCGGCAGACGTATCCCGGCATCATCGAGCGCACCTTCTTCTGGAACGAGCCACACCCGGTTGGAAGCTATTTTCTTTACAAGACCTGGGTGCTGTTTGCGGGCGAGAGCGCCTTAGCGATTCGATTTCTCAGCGCGGCCTTCGGCGTGCTGGCCATTGCGCTCACCTGGCGGCTATGTGGCGAATTGGGCTTGACGCGCTGGAGCAAGGTCGTGCCCGTTGTCGCCTCGGCGTTGATGGCACTCAGCCCGATCATGCTGGCGCACAGCCGCGAGATGCGCATGTACGCCATGCTTGTCGCGCTCACGCTGGCCAGCAACGTGCTCATGCTTGTGCTGCTGCGCAAGCCCTCGTGGCGGGTCGCGCTGGGCTACGCCGCAGCGTCATGGCTGGCGTTGCAGGTGCACCACTACGCCGCCTTCATCCTCATCGGGCAAAACGCGTTTGTGCTGGCCAAGTGGCTCATCTTCAAAGCCAACGCGCACGCCTGGCGCCGGCATTGGATCATTGCCCAAACGATGCTTTGGCTGGCGGCTGCACCGTGGTATGTGGTCGCGCGCGAATTGATGACAAGCTATGGCGGCACAGCACGCATTGCGACGCTTCCGGAGGTGTTCGCCGGGGCATTGCAGTTCTTCACTGCCGGCCGCACCGGCGTTGATGCGGATTGGCCGTTCGTTGTTCTGGGTGCAGCGGTCTGTCTGCTTGGGCTGCTGGCCCTCTTTCGCGTTCCAGCGTTGCGGCAGTCCGCCATTTTCTTGCTGCTCTATCTCGGCGTCACGTTGCTGCTGGCCTGGCTGGCGGCGCAAAGCCGGCCCATCTACCGCGAACGCTACGTGATCGCTGCTGCGCCGGCGCTGTTCGTGTTGGCTGGCGCAGGCATGGGATGGCTGGCCGAGTTGCTTCGTCAGCGCTCTGCCCTGCCCACCTCACGGCGCGCATTTGCTGCGGGCATCGGCGGCGTGCTGGTGATTGGGCTGTTGGTCGGCAACGCCAGCGCTCTGCCGGAGGCGATGGCGGTGCAGACGACGGGTTGGTGGCCGTTGGTGCGAACCTTCGACCGCTACGGGGCCGATTTGCCTCCAAGTGAGTTTCGCGCCGCCATCAACTACCCCGATCTGTCGTTCGACTTCTACTACAAACAGCCCTACGTCATCCTGCCGCCCCGCGAAGGCGATGAGGCGAGCGCAACGGAGGCCGTGCGCCGCCTCAAGGCCGAGGGCGTCAAGCGTGTGGCGTTGCAGCTTGTAGGGCCTTCCTATTGGGACGACCGAAACATCGCCACGGCGGCGCTGACGCAGGAGTTCAGCCAGATCGAAGAAGTGTTTACCGGCAAGTGGATCGTGCGCGTATTCGGCCGGCGCGATCTGGATGAGCTTCAAGCCCTCAGTGTGACTTTCAACAATGGCGTGCAACTGGCATCCGCACTGGTGCTGCCCAACCCGGCGGCCGCGTTGGTGGAGGTGAACACGCACTGGTCAGGCCCATCCGACGCGTTGACCGGCAGTGAGAAGTTATTCGTGCACATCTACGACCCTGACAACACGTTGATTGCACAACTCGATCTTCCTTTCACGGCCGACATGCTGGCCAAGCCGGTGAATACCCATGGCATCCGCTTGCCGGAGAATCTGTTGCCCGGCGCGTATCGCGTCGCCATCGGGCTATACGACCCGGCCCAACCCGGCGCGCCGCGTCTGCTGACCGATGACGGGCGCGATGCGGTCGAGTTGGCGCAGTTCATTGTGCCAGGTGAGTAACTGATGTTACGCACTTTGCAGAATATCTCTCGCAAAGTGCGCAAGGTGCCCCAACGTTCTTGGCGGACTTGGCGGACTTCGTGAGAGGTTCTGCGTAACGTGAGTGAGTAAGATGCGCTTCATGAAACACTGGTGGGTTCTTGCCGCGGCTGTGGTGATGTTGACGGCATGCGGGCCGAGGCCAGCGGGCACGACTGCGCCGCGCGTCAAGCCCCCCGCCACAACAACCGCCAGTGGGTTGCAATTGCCAGATGGCTACACCGACAGCCTGTATGCCCAAGGTCTGAACGGCCCCACAGCGCTGGCTTTTGGGCCGCCACGCGACCCGCTCACGGGTGGTTCGCAGCGGCTGTATGTTGCCCAGCTCAACGGCGGCGAGAACGACGGCCGCGGGCAGGTCGTGGCAATTGACCCAGGGCGTAAGACGCAAGAGATCATCCTCGACAACCTGCAAAAGCCGACCGGCCTGGCCTGGTTCAACGACGCGCTCTACGTTGTGGCGTATCGTGATGTGCTGATGTATGTCGCGCGCGAGGGCAAACTGGGAGGCCCTGAACCTTTGGTGACGGGGGTGCGCTTCAACGGCCGCTCGCTTGGCCACATCAGGGTCGGCCCGACGCCCGATCCGTTTACGGGCGAGCCTGAGCCGAGGCTGTATTTCAGCAGCAGCGGCGGCGATCCAGGTGTCAGCGGTTATATCTACAGCATGCGGCTGGATGGGAGCGACCAGCGCATCGTCGCACGCGGGCTGAAGAACGCCTACGCCTTTGCCTGGGCGCTGACCGACGGGACGATGTACGCGACAGAGATCGGCGACAACATCGCCAGCGCGCCAGTCGAGGAGATCAATATCATTCGCCAGGATGGCGAGTATGGTTGGCCAAACTGTGCTGCTGGCCTGATGTCAGGACACATTTAGGGAGCAGGTGCAGTCGGGGCGCGAGCGTCCAAAATCTGGTCTGTGAAAACAACAGATTCGACTGCACCAGTGGAAGAGTATATTCGCGAAGCGTTGCCGTGGGCA